>Ga0209811_10000004_pt1 | contig 136078 bp, 132 predicted proteins | sample Coa_R1_6_FD_187161 | JGI IMG/M metagenome (GOLD analysis project Ga0209811, IMG submission 187161) | Surface soil microbial communities from Centralia Pennsylvania, which are recovering from an underground coalmine fire. - Coalmine... | ecosystem: Environmental > Terrestrial > Soil >... | reverse complement strand
GTCACCCACGGGTCGCTCGTCGGGTAGTCGGTGCCCTTGACGCCCCAGGCCGCGTTGTCGTCGCCGTCGTCACCGGAGGAGAAGTAGAAGCCGATGCCCTGGACCGCACCCTGCTTGAAGACCGACTCGTAGGCGTCGACGAGGGCCTGGTCGATGGTGGCGTACTCGACGCCGTCCACGACGACGAAGACCGGCTCGCCCCAGGAGTTGGAGATGAGGGAGGCCTTGTTGTCGCTCACCGCGCGGGCGAGGGAGGCCATCAGGTCGTCGTCGTAGCAGCTCGCCGCGCCGTAGTAGGCGACGTTGGCCGCGGGAGCGATCCCATGGACGGCCTCCACGTCGAGCGTCTCCTCGCCGAACCACCCGTTGCCGCCACAGTCCGAGACCTTCTGCGGGTCGTATGCCGTGTCGTTGCTCTGGGTGAACTGGCCCGGCCGGAACTTGTTGTCGCCCTGCCGGCGGGACAGCGTGTTCGCGTCCTGGAGGATGGTCGGCGCCGCGAAGGCGTCGGTGATGGCGACGGTGACACCCCTGCCGGTGAGCCCGCTCTGGTTGACGCCGTAGACGTCGCGGTACTGGTCGGCGGTGTAGCCGCAGATGGAGTAAGGGAGCTTGTCGCCCTGGAACTTCGGGTCCTGTCGGTCCAGCAGAGTGCCGTAGGACGACGAGCAGGTGTTGGAGTTGACGAACCCGGGAGGCGGGCCGAGCGGGTCACCGTCGTCGGCGGGCGTGACCTTGTCCGAGGGGGTGTCCTTGGCTGCCAGGCCGGTGGTGGCCCCCGGCTGGACCTGGTGGCCGAGGGTGTCCAGACCGGTGACGGCGAGGACATCGCCGGCGAGCGCGTCGGGTACGGTCACGTCGCTCGTCGACCCCAGGACGGTCGTCCCGTTGACGGTGAACTGGCGCACCCCGGCGGCGAAGGCCGAGTTGATCGCCGTGGCCGAGCCGGACACCGAGACGAAGTGGTTGTCCGAGCCCACGCCCTGCACGTGCAGGCCGGCCCCCTTGAGCCAGGACTCGACGGCCGACACCTGCGCGGCGGTGGGAGCGAACTGAGCGTGGTAGGCGCTCTCGCTGAGGTAGTGGCCGTACTGCGCGGAGGACGGGTCGGAGACCGCCGAGGCGAGCGCCGTCAGGGCGGCACCGTTGCGCGGGGCGAGCCAGACCTTGGCGCTGACGGCGTCCTTGGTCGGGACGGCCGCCGACCGGTCAGCGTGGGCGGCCCAGCTGGACGCCTTGCTCACGGTGTGGCGGTGACCGCCTGTCTGGGCGGAGGCCGAGCCGGCGGCGGCGACGGTGGCCACCCCCAGACTCAGAACGGCGACGGCCGCAAAAGTCGTGCGGCGCGTGGGAACTACTGCCATGACGCTCCTTAGTCGTGGTTGTGCTGGGTTGCCCAGCGTCGCCAACTTAGGACGAAGCTCACATAGCGCACAGATCAATGACCCATGACATTTGTCATGACTTCTTGCGGTGACTCAACCCGCCGGACAGGAGGAAATCCGGCGACCGCCGGTAGCTTCGCGACATCTTCTGGCGGGGCGGGCTAGGTGCCGGCGGCCATCCGTTCGCGTCCGGCCGCGCCGAGGACCGTGAGCGGGAGCAGGGTCTTGCCGGTCGGGCCGATCTCGATGTCGGTGCCCATCTGCGGGCAGACGCCGCAGTCGAAGCACGGGGTCCAGCGGCAGTCCTCGACCTCGGTCTCGTCGAGCGCGTCGAGCCAGTCCTGCCAGAGCCATTCCTTGTCCAGCCCGGAGTCGATGTGGTCCCAGGGCAGCACCTCGGCCTCGCCACGCTCGCGGGTGGTGAACCAGGCGACGTCCAGCCCGTATGCCGGCAGCTCGGCCTCCGCGGCGCGCATCCACCGCTCGTAGGAGAAGTGCTCGCTCCAGCCGTCGAAGCGCCCGCCGTCGCGCCAGACCGCCTCGATGACGCGACCGACCCGTCGGTCGCCGCGGGAGAGGAGTCCCTCGACGATGCCGGGCTTGCCGTCGTGGTAGCGGAAGCCGATCGCCGAGCCGTAGCGCCGGTCCGACCGGATCGCCTGCCGCAGCTTGTCCAGCCGGGCGTCGGTCTCCTCGGCACCGAGCTGGGCGCACCACTGGAACGGCGTGTGCGGCTTGGGCACGAACCCGCCGATCGAGACGGTGCACCGGATGTCGCGCGTCCCGCTCACCTGGCGGCCGGTCTCGATGACCCGCTTGGCCAGCTCGGCGATCTGCAGGACGTCCTCGTCGGTCTCGGTCGGCAGACCGCACATGAAGTAGAGCTTGACCTGCCGCCAACCCGCGCCGTATGCCGCGGACACCGTCTTGATGAGGTCTTCCTCGGTGACCATCTTGTTGATCACCTTGCGGATCCGCTCCGACCCGCCCTCGGGGGCGAAGGTCAGCCCCGACCTGCGGCCGTTGCGGGTCAGCTCGTTGGCGAGGTCGATGTTGAAGGCGTCGACCCGGGTCGACGGCAGGGACAGTCCGGTCTGGGTGCCGTCGTAGCGGTCGGCCAGGCCCTTGGTGATGTCGGCGATCTCGGAGTGGTCTGCCGACGACAGCGACAGCAGCCCGACCTCCTCGAACCCCGTGGCGGCCAGTCCGCGCTCGACCATCTCGCCGATGCCGGTGATCGACCGCTCGCGGACCGGCCGGGTGATCATCCCGGCCTGGCAGAACCGGCAGCCTCGGGTGCAGCCGCGGAAGATCTCGACCGACATCCGCTCGTGGACCGACTCGGCGAGCGGGACGAGCGGCTGCTTCGGATAGGGCCACGCGTCCAGGTCCATGACGGTGTGCTTGGCCACCCGCCAGGGGACCCCGTGCGCGTCGGGAGCCGGGGCAACCCGCTGGATCCGCCCGTCGGGCAGGTAGGACACGTCATAGAAGGCGGGTACGTAGACCCCACCGGTCCGCGCCAGGCGCAGCAGCAGCTCGCGCCGGCCACCCGGCATACCCTCGCGCTTCCAGGCGGCGATGTGGTCGGTGACCATGAGGACCGCCTCCTCGCCGTCGCCGATGATGGCGGCGTCGATGAAGTCGGCTATCGGCTCGGGGTTGAACGAGGCGTGGCCACCGGCGACGACGATCGGGTCGGCATCGGTGCGGTCGGCCGCGTGGAGCGGGATCCCGCCCAGGTCCAGGGCGTTGAGCATGTTCGTGTAGCCGAGCTCGGTCGAGAACGAGAACCCGAACACGTCGAAGTCGCGCACCGGCCGGTGCCCGTCGACGGTGAACTGGGGCACCCCCTGGGCGCGCATGAGGGCCTCCATGTCGGGCCACACGGCATACGACCGCTCGGCCAGCGCATCGGGCCGCTCGTTGAGCACTTCGTAGAGGATCATGACGCCCTGGTTGGGGACGCCGACCTCGTAGGCATCGGGGTACATGAGCACCCAGCGGACCGTCGCGTCCCCGGCGACGTCCCAGGGCTTGACCGTCGAGTTCAGCTCCCCGCCGACGTACTGGATCGGCTTGCTGACCTTCTCGAGCAACGGCTCGAGGGCAGCAAAGAGGGACTCACCGGGCATCTGCCAAGGGTATGCCGCGCGCCGGGCTCCCGCCGAATCGCCGGCCCGTTCCGAAGCTCGGCGGGACCGGCGCTTCTGCGCCATGGTGCTGAAGCCGACGACCGGCGCAGCCATCTCCGCACCGGTGGTCGGTTGTTGCACCATGGCGCAGAAACACGGGAGCCCCCGCCGCCTCCCGTCCCGCCTGGACAGCACGAGCTGGTCCCGGCAGAACGGGCCACCGTGCGCGGCATACTTCTCCGGTGGGCGACAATGCGGCCGAGGAGCGAGTCCGCTCAGCGATGCGCTTCGTCCCGCGGGCCGGCTTCCTGCGGCACGAGCAGCGCGACCGCGCCGACTACGACGGACCGCTGCCGATCGGGCAGGGACAGACCAGCTCCCAGCCGCGGACCGTGGTCGACATGCTCGTCCTCCTCGGGCCACGTCCGGGCCACCGGGTCCTCGACGTGGGCGCCGGCTCGGGCTGGACGACGGCGCTCCTCGCCACCCTCGTCGGGCCGGCCGGCTGGGTGCTCGGGGTCGAGCGGCTCCCCGATATCGCCGCCTTCGGCGCGGCCAACCTCGCGGCGGCCCGGCTGCCCTGGGCGAGCATCGAGGTGGCCCAACCGGGGGTGCTCGGTGCGCCCGAGGCCGGCCCGTTCGACCGGATCCTCTGCTCGGCCGAGGCGCGCGAGCTGCCCGTCGACCTCGTCCACCAGCTACGCGTCAGCGGGGTCCTCGTCCTCCCCGTCCGCGGCCGGATGCTCCGCGTGACGCGAACGAGCACGGCATACGAGATCGAGCGGCACGGGTGGTACCGCTTCGTCCCGTTGGTCACCGGTCCCGAGGACGGCAGTGACGGCCGAGGTCAGCCGGCGTAGTGCGCGTCGAGGAGGTCCTGGAACTTCTCGGTGACGACCTTGCGCTTGAGCTTCAGGCTGGGGGTGAGCTCGCCGGCCTCGACGCTGAGGTCGTGGTCGAGGATGGTGAACTTCTTGATCGTCTCCCAACGGTTGAGGGTGGCGTTCAGCTTGTCGATGTAGCCCTGCATCGAGGCCTGCATCTCCGGGGAGGTGGCGATCTCGGCATAGGACGCGCCGGCCTTGCCGTGCGCCGCCGCCCAGGGGACGATCGCGTCGGGGTCGAGCGTGACCAGTGCCGAGACGAAGTTGCGGCCGTTGCCGTGGACGACGAGCTGGGAGACGAGCGGGCACAGGCCCTTGAAGGTCGACTCGATGGCCGAGGGGGCGACGTACTTGCCACCGCTCGTCTTGAACAGGTCCTTCTTGCGGTCGGTGATCCGCAGGAAGCCCCGGTCGTCGATCTCGCCGATGTCGCCGGTGTGGAACCACCGGTCGCCGTCCAACGCCTCGGCCGTCGCGTCCGGGTTGTTGTGGTAGCCGTCCATGATGCCCTCGCCCCGCAGGAGGACCTCACCGTCGTCGGCCAGGTGGACCTCGAGGCCCGGGATCGGCCACCCGACCGTACCGACCTTGAAGCCGGAGATCCGGTTGACGAACGCGGCCGAGCTGGACTCGGTGAGGCCGTAGCCCTCGGCGACCGGCATACCGACGGCGAAGAACCAGCGCGCGATGTCCTGGTTGAGGGCCGCCGAGCCGGAGATGAAGAACCGGACCCGCCCCCCGAACCGCTCCCGGATCTTGGCGAGGACCAGCTTGTCGGCGAGTGCGTACTGGGCGGCGAGGGCTCCGGACGGCTTCTTGCCCTGCTCGGCGAGGTCGGCGACCTGGCTGCCCACCTTGGTCGCCCAGTGGAACAGCTTGAGCTTGGCGCCCCCGTCCTTGTTCATGAGCAGGTTGACGCCGGCATACGCCTTCTCGAAGATGCGCGGGGCGGCGCCCATGAAGGTCGGCCGGACCACGGCCAGGTTGGGGACGATCTTGTCGATCCGGCCGTCGATCGCCGTGGCGAAGCCGATCCCGAGGTTGATGGTGAGCAGCTGCTTGCCGAAGACGTGCGACAGGGGCAGCCAGAGGTACTGGAGGTCGTCCTCGTGGATGATGTCGATGAGGTCGTTGGCGACGGCCTGGTAGGTCCACGTCTTCTGGAGCAGCCGCACGCCCTTGGGCCGGCCGGTCGTGCCCGAGGTGTAGATGAGGGTGGCCAGCTGCTCGGGCCGGATCGCGTCGATCCGGTTGTCGACGAGGCCCGGGTCCTTGGTGAGGGCCTCGCGACCGAGTGCCTCCAGCTCGGCGAGCGACATGACCCAGCCGCCGTCACCTTCGCCCTCGAGCACGATGACCTTGCCGAGGGCCGGTGCCTGGTCCTTGATCGCGGTGATCTTGGCGACCTGGGCGGCGTTCTCGGCGAAGATCACCCGGGAGTCGGAGTCACCCAGGATGAAGGCGACGTCGTCGGGGATGGTCGTCGGGTAGATCGTCGTCGTCGCGCCCCCGGCACACATCGTCGCCAGGTCGGCGAGCGCCCACTCGTAACGAGTGCCGGAGGCCACCGCGACCCGCTCCTCGGGCTGGACACCGAGAGCGATGAGCCCCGCCGCGAGGGCGTAGACCCGGTCCTTGGCCTGGATCCAGGTGACGTCGTGCCAGGTGTCACCGTCGGCAGTAACCGTCGCGTACTTGAAGGCCACCCGGTGCGCGGACTTGGCGACCCGGTCGCGGAAGAGGTGGGCGACGCTGGGGACCCGGTCGGTCAGGCGGCTGGCGTCGTACGTCTCGGCGGACGGGTCGTGCATGGTGGACAGCTGGAGCGGCATACGGTCATCCTCGGCGCTGGGGACGGGTTGCCGGTGATCGTGTCACAGGATGCGGTGACCAGGTAGTGGTTGGGGGGGCGCTCAGGGCGTATGCCGCGAGGCACCGGCCGCGATGTGGGTGTTGTTGACCAGCCCGACCGCCAGCCAGCAGGCGAACATCGAGGAGCCGCCGTAGGAGACGAACGGCAGCGGCAGCCCGGTCACGGGGAGCAGGCCGAGGTTCATGCCGACGTTCTCGACCACCTGGAACGTGAGCCAGACGGCCACGCCGGCCCCGAGGAGCCGGCCGAAGGCGTCCGGAGCCCGCGCTGCCACGATGACCACCCTCACCACGAGGAAGCCGAGCAGCAGGATCAGCCCGCCCGCCCCGACGAGCCCGAGCTCCTCGCCGGCGACCGAGAAGACGAAGTCGGTCTCCTGGAACGGGATGAAGCCGCCCTGGGTCTGCCGGCCGGCGCGGAACCCCTCCCCCGTCAGGCCACCGGAGCCGATGGCGATCCGGACCTGGTGGGTCTGGTAGCCGATCCCCTGCGGGTCGGCCTGCGGGTGGGCGAAGGCGGTGATCCGGTCGCGCTGGTAGGGCGAGAGGACCGGGGTGGTGAGGGCCACGGCGATGCCCACCGCGACGAGCGCCACGACACCGACGAGCCACCGCTTCGGTGCGCCGGCCACGGCAATGACGCCGAAAGCGAGCGCGCCCAGGACGAGTGCCGACCCCAGGTCGGGCTGGCGCATGACCAGACCGATGGGTAGCAGCGCAACCAGCCAGGCGAGGGCGATGTCGCGGTTCCCCGGCGCCGAGCCACGGTCCCAGCGCTCGGCGAGGATGAGCGCCAGCCCCAGGCAGAGCGCCACCTTGGCGAACTCCGAGGGCTGGACGCTGAACCCCGCCGGCAGGTGGATCCACGAGCGCGAGCCGTTGACCGTGGACCCGAGCGGGGAGAGGACTGCGACCAGACCGAGGAGGGACCCGGCATACGCGAACGGCGCGAGGAGGCGCAGCGCCCGGTGCGACAGTCGGGTGACTCCCAGCGCCAGGCCGACGCCGATCGCCGTGTTCAGCAGGTGACGGACGAGGTATGCCGTGCCGTGGTCGTGCGCCGTGGCCGACCAGACGAGCAGGGCGCCCACGAGGGAGACGCCGAGCGCCCCGATGAACAGGCCCCAGTCGCTGCGGGCGAAGGTCCTCAGGACGGGACGATCCTGGCGAGGATCTCGCGGCACCGGTCGACGTCCTTGGCCATCGCCGCACACAGCTCCTCGATCGACTCGAAGCGCAGGGTGGGCCGGATGTGGGCGACGAACTCGACCATGACCCGCTCGTCGTAGAGGTCCAGGTCGGTCCGGTCCAGGACGTAGGCCTCGACGGTGCGGCGGTCGAGGGTGTCGAAGGTCGGGTTGGTGCCGATCGAGACCGCGGCGGGGAGCGTCCGGTCCGGCGCGTCGGGGGCCAGGTCCAGCCGGGTCAGCCACCCGGCATACACGCCCTCGGTCGGGACGAGACCCTGTGCGTCGGCGGACAGGTTGGCCGTCGGGTAGCCGAGCTCGCGCCCCCGGTGGTGGCCGTGGACGACCGTGCCGACGACCCGATGCGGCCGGCCGAGGATCGTTGCGGCAGTAGCGACATCACCGGCTGCCAGGGCAGTCCGTATGCCGCTGGAGGACCACCGCTGTCCGTCGCCGACGTCGGCGAGGGCGATGACCTCGAAGCCGTGCTGGACGCCGAGGGCACGGAGGGTGTCGACGTTGCCGGAGTTGCGGACCCCGAAGCGGGTGTCCTCACCGACGACGACCGCCCTGGCCTGCAGCGCCTTGACGAAGATCTCCTCGACGAAGGCCTCCGGGGTCAGGCGCGCGAACGTCTCGGTGAAGGCCAGGACGAGCAGTCCGTCGATGCCGGTCGTCGCGAGCAGGTCGTCGCGCAGGCTGCCGGGAGCGACCAGCTCGGGAGCGCGCTCGGGGTGCAGGACGGCGACGGGGTGCGGGGCGAAGGTGACGGCCACGCTCGGCAGTCCTCGCTCGCTGCCCGCCTGCAGCAGCGCGTTGAGCACTGCCTTGTGGCCGAGGTGGACGCCGTCGAAGTTGCCGAGGGTGACGACGCAGGGACGCAGGTCGTCGGGGGTGTCGGCGGGATCGGTCCAGCGGTGCACGTCGGACACTCTACGAACCCGCCGGAGCGAAGACGACAGCGGTGCGTGCCGTCTCACCGGATTCGTCGAGGAGGGCGATGAGTCGGCCGTCGTCGGAGAGGGCGGCGACGACCCCCGTGCGGGCCGGGCCCACACGCGGGATGCGCTGGCCATGGCCGAGTGCCTGCGTCTCCTGGTCGGTGACCCGACGCACCGGGAAGGCTGCGGCGGCGGCCTCGGCGAGCGGGATGACCGGGGCGTCGGCGCCGGTCTCGGCGGCGTTCATGAGGCTCTGCAAGGGGTACGCGTCGGCGAGGGTGAACCGTCCCACGCGGGTCCGGCGCAGGGCCGTGAGATGTCCCCCGACTCCGAGGGCCTCGCCGAGGTCGCGGGCCAGGGCTCGCACGTAGGTGCCGGACGAGACGCTGACGACGACATCGACGTCGAGGACCTGTATGCCGTGGGCTTGGGTCTGACCGTGCTCGCCTTGCTCTCCGTTCTCCCCTGATTCGCCGGCCTCTCCTGGTTCGCCCAGGTCCACCGGGTTGACCGAGACGACGTCGAAGTCGCTGACCGTGACCGGGCGGGCGGGCAGCTCGACGTCCTCGCCGGCCCGGACCCTGGCATACGAGCGCTGCCCGGCCACCTTGATCGCGGAGACGGCGCTGGGCCGCTGGAGGATGTCGCCGGTGAGGGTGGCGACGGCTGCGTCGATCGCCGCACGGGTGATCCCGCCGGCGTCCCGGGAGCTGGTGACCTCCCCCTCCCCGTCGTCGGTCACCGTCGACTGACCAAGCCGGATGGTGGCCGTGTAGGTCTTGTCGCAGCCGACGAGATGGGTCAGCAGCCGGGTCGCCCGGCCGACGCCGAGCACGAGCACGCCGGTCGCCATCGGGTCCAGCGTTCCCGCGTGACCGATCTTGCGCGTACGGCAGATGCCGCGGGAGCGGGCCACGACGTCATGACTGGTCCACCCTGCGGGTTTGTCGACGATGAGCAGCCCGTCCTGAGCCGGTGGCAGCCGCGGCCGGTCGCCGCGGTCCGCTCGCACACGCCCCGTCACTGATCCGCCAGTTGTTCACTCACGCACGGCCGACCCGGCATCCCGGGCCGTGTCGCCGGCAGGGTCTGCGACGTCGTCGTCCTCGGCGCGCTTGTACGGGTCGGGCTCCCCGGCATACGTCGCCCCGGACGCGACCGCGGCCACGGCCTCGTCGTGCTGCTTGGCCACCTGCAGGAGCTCCTCGAGGTGCGCGGCGGTCTCCGGGATGGCATCGGCGATGAACTCCAGGCTGGGGGTGAGCCGGATCTGGATCTGCCGGCCGACGAACGAACGGAGCTTGCCCTTGTTCTTCTCCAGCAGGGCGGCGGTGCGGGCGCGCTGCAGCTCGTCACCGAAGACGGTGTAGAAGATCGACGCGTGCTGCAGGTCGCCAGTCACCCGGACGTCGGTGATCGTCACGAAGCCGAGGTCGGGGTCCTTGACGATCGGCTCGAGGTTCGCGGCGACGAGGACCTTGATCCGGTCGGCGATCTTGCGGGCGCGGGCGGCGTCAGCCATGGCGGGTCTTCCTCCTTGAGGGCCCGGGTGGGGCCCGAAGAATTATCGGGTCCTCGGGGTTGTTGGCGGTGCACCCGAGAAGATTTCTCGGGTGCACCACGTAGTACCCCGAGGACCCGATAATTTGGGGAGCGGGTCAGGCGCGGGGCTTCTCCCGCATCTCGTACGTCGCGATGAGGTCGCCGAGCTGCAGGTCGTTGAACGACCCGAGGTTGATGCCGCACTCGAAGCCCTCGCGGACCTCGGTGACATCGTCCTTGAACCGGCGCAGGCCGGCGATCTCGACGTTCTCGGAGACGACGACACCCTCGCGGGTGATGCGTGCCCTGTTGCCGCGCTTGATCTCGCCGGAGCGGACGATCGAGCCGGCGATGTTGCCGAACTTGGAGGAGCGGAAGATCTCGCGGATCTCGGCGGTGCCGAGCTCCACCTCCTCGAACTCCGGCTTGAGCATGCCCTTGAGCGCTGCCTCGATCTCCTCGATGGCCTGGTAGATCACCGAGTAGTAGCGGATCTCGACGCCCTCGCGCTCGGCGTAGTCAGCGTTCTGACCCTCGGCGCGCACGTTGAAGCCGATGATGATCGCGTTGGACGCCATCGCCAGGTTGATGTTGTTCATCGTGATGGCACCGACACCGCGGTCGATGATCCGCAGGTCGACCTCGTCGCCCACGTCGATCTGGAGGAGCGCGTCCTCCAGAGCCTCGACCGAACCGGAGACGTCGCCCTTGAGGATGAGGTTGAGCGTCTCGACCTTGCCGGCCGCGAGCGCCTCGTTGAGGTCCTCCAGGGAGATCCGCTTGCGGGCCTTGGCCAGGCTGGCCTGACGGTCGGCCGCCTCACGCTTCTCGGCGATCTGGCGGGCGGTGCGGTCATCGGGAGCCACGACGAACGTGTCACCGGCGCGCGGCACGGAGGACAGACCGAGCACCTGCACCGGACGGGATGGTCCGGCCTCGGTGAGGTTCTGGCCGTGCTCGTCGAGCATGGCCCGAACGCGTCCGTATGCCGCGCCGGTCACGATCGCGTCGCCGACGTGCAGCGTGCCGCTCTGGACGAGGACGGTCGCCGTGGCGCCACGGCCGCGGTCGAGGTTGGCCTCGATGGCGGTGCCGCGGGCGTCCTTGTCCGGGTTGGCTCGCAGGTCGAGCGCAGCGTCCGCGGTGAGCAGGACCGCCTCGAGCAGCGCGTCGATGTTGACGCCCTGCTTGGCCGAGACGTCGACGAACATCGTGTCGCCGCCGTACTCCTCGGCCACGAGGTTGTACTCGGTCAGCTGCTGGCGGATCTTGGCCGGGTTGGCGCCCTCGACGTCGATCTTGTTGACGGCGACGACGATCGGCACGTCTGCAGCCTGGGCGTGGTTGAGCGCCTCGATGGTCTGCGGCATGACGCCGTCGTCGGCGGCGACGACGAGGATGGCGATGTCGGTCACCTTGGCACCACGGGCACGCATGGCCGTGAAGGCCTCGTGACCGGGGGTGTCGATGAAGGTGATGGCCCGGTCGACGCCCTCGTGCTCCTTGTGGATCTGGTAGGCACCGATGTGCTGGGTGATGCCGCCGGCCTCGCCCGCGACGACGTTCTCGTTGCGGATGGCGTCCAGGAGCTTGGTCTTGCCGTGGTCGACGTGACCCATGACGGTGACGACCGGCGGGCGGGGCTCGAGGTCCTCGTCGTCCTCACCCTCGATGCCCGTCTCGAGGTCGATGTTGAAGGAGTCGAACAGCTCCTTCTCCTCCTCCTCGGGCGAGACGACCTGGATGTCGTAGCCGAGCTCGGCGCCGAGCACCTTGAAGGTGTCCTCGTCGAGGGACTGGGTCGCCGTCGCCATCTCACCGAGGTGGAAGAGCACGGTGACCAACGAGGCCGGGTTGGCGTTGATCTTGTCGGCGAAGTCGGTCAGCGACGAGCCACGACGGACGCGGATGACCGACGTCCCGTCGCCGCGGGGGACGGTGACGCCGCCCAGCGACGGCGCCTGCATCTGCTCGAACTCCTGACGCTTGGCGCGCTTGGACTTCCGGCCACGAACCGGACGGCCACCACCGCGGCCGAAGGCACCCTGGGTGCCGCCACGGCCACCGGGGCCACCGCCGCCGGGACGGCCGCCGAAGCCGCCGCCACCACCGGGACGGCCGCCGAACCCACCGGCGCCAGCGCCGGCACCCGGACGACCCGGGGCGCCGGGACGACCACCGGGGCCGCCACGGCCGGGACGCTCACCGGGACGGCCGACCGCGGCACGGTCGGGCATCATGCCCGGGTTCGGGCGCGGACCGCCGGGACGCGGGCCTCCGGGGCCCGCTGCAGCGCCCGGGCGGGCCGAGGGACGGCTCTGCGGTCGCGGCATACCCTGGCTCGGAGCGAAGGGGTTGTTGCCGGGGCGGGGTGAGCCGGGGCGACCGGTACCCATGCCCTGGTTGGACGAGAACGGGTTGTTGCCGGGCCGCGGGCCGCCGGGACGCGGAGCCGGGCTGCCGGCGTTGGGCTCCCGGGACGGCACGTCACGCGCAGGAGCCACCCGGTCGGGGGTCTCCCGGGCAGCGGGTGCCTCGGGCTCGCGCGTCGGACGCGGCCCGGGGGCCGGCACGGACGGGGCGGGGGCCGAGGGAGCGGCCGCTGCGGCTGGTGCGACCGGCGTCGAGGGTGCCGCCGGGGTCACCGGCGCAGCGACGACCGGGGTCGGCTCGGTGGCCGGTGCGCTGGGCGCAGCGGCGACGGGTGCCGGGGCCGCGGGTGCCGGAGCAGCCGGGGCGGGTGCGGCCGGCCTGCGGGCCGGGGCAGCCTTCTTGGCCGCGGCCGGGGCGGCCTCGGCCGGGAACTTCTCGTGGTAGCGGCGAACGACGGGCGCCTCGACGGTGGAGCTGGCGCTCTTGACGTACTCGCCCATCTGGTTCAGCCGCTCGAGGAGGACCTTGCTGGTCACTCCCACATCTTTGGCGAGCGCACTCACGCGGACTTTGGACACGTTTCTCCTCATCTGGGTCCGTGCCAGAGAGGCTCGGACCGTCTTAAGACTGGGTAGTGCTCATTACTGAGTACTCATCGGGTGCTCATAGCGATAAACCCGCTCTCGGTTCTTGCATCGGACGGTTGCTGCGCGAGGCCTTCGAGGTGGGCCAGGACCGGTGCCGGGTCGAGCGGCACGCTGACACGCAGCGCACGCCCGAAGGCCCGACGACGGATGGCTTGCTCGAAGCAGCCGAGCGTGGGATGCAGCGAGGCGCCGCGGCCCTGAGCTCGACGCGCCGGATCAGGAAGGAGGGCTTGTGCCCCACCCGGGCCTGTTCCGACGACCACTCGCAGGAGTGCCGACCGGCTATCCCGCTGACGACAACCCACACAGGTGCGGGTCGGGCCTGGGAGTCCAGTCCGGTCGGTCACGCTCCAGTCTACAGACTTTGGCGCGTATGCCGCACCGCGCCTCTCCCGGGCCCGTTTCGCCGGCCGAGCGCACCCGACAAGTTGCCTGGTCACCCGAGAAGGAAACTCGGGCGCGGAGCCAACAACCCCGAGAACCCGATAACTTGGAGGCGCGCCGGGGGTCAGGCGGGCGGCTGGGTGTCGGGGCGGATGTCGATCCGCCAGCCGGTCAGCTTGGCGGCGAGGCGGGCGTTCTGGCCCTCCTTGCCGATCGCCAGCGACAGCTGGTAGTCGGGCACGATGACCCGCGCCGCGCGCAGCTGCCGGTCGACGATCTCCACGGACTCCACCCGCGACGGCGACAAGGCGGCCGCGACGAAGGTGGCGGGGTCCTCGGACCAGTCGACGATGTCGATCTTCTCCCCGTGCAGCTCGGTCATCACGGCCCGCACGCGGGCACCCATCGGGCCGATGCACGCGCCCTTGGCGTTGACGCCCGGCACCTTGGAGTGCACTGCGATCTTGGTGCGGTGGCCCGCCTCGCGGGCCAGCGCCATGATCTCCACGGTGCCGTCGGCGATCTCGGGCACCTCGAGGGCGAACAGCTTGCGCACCAGGTTGGGATGGGTGCGCGACAGGCCGATCTGCGGCCCTCGCGGGCCGCGGCGCACCGACACGACGAAGGTCCGCAGCCGCTGCCCGTGGACGTACTTCTCCCCCGGCACCTGCTCGGCCGCCGGCAGGATCCCCTCGACGCTGCCGAAGTCGACGGTCACGATCCGCGGGTCCGAGCTCTGCTGGATGACCCCGGCGATGACGTCGCCCTCGCGACCCTTGAAGTCACCCATCACGGCGTCGTCCTCGATGTCGCGCAGCCGCTGCAGGATGACCTGCCGGGCGGTCGCCGCCGCGACCCGGCCGAAGCCGGTCGGGGTGTCGTCGAACTCGGGGCCGTACTCGCGGCGGACCCTGGGGCCGGGCGCCTCGTCCTCGTCCGATCCGTACGCCGCCCGCTCGCCGTCGGCGGACGGGTCGCCGTCGCCAAGGGTGTCGTGGGTGCCCGCGTGGGTGACGGCCGGCTCGTCGTCGACCGGGACCTCGAGCTCCTCCCGGGCCCACACGACGACGTGGCCGGTCTTGCGGTCCAGCTCGACGCGGGCGTTGTGGAACGACCCGTCGGTCCGCTGGTAGGCAAGGAGCAGGGCCTGCTCGATGGCCGGGATGAGCACGGCCATCGAGATGTCACGCTCGCGCTCGAGGGCTCGCAGGGCGGCCAGGTCGATGTCCATCAGTTCTCCTCGGGGTCGTCTACGTCGTCGTCGTGCTCGGCCCCCGCCAGGTCCTCGTCCAGGTCCTCGTCGTCGTCATCGGCTCCGGCCGGCCGGGTGAACTCGACCTGGACCACGGCCCGGGACACCTCGGCATACGGGATGGTCGTCTCGGCCCCCTCGACGACGAGCGTGACGGACTCAGCCCCGGCCCGGACGACCCGGCCGGTGACGGCCACGCCCTCGAGGGGCGTCACGGCGACCAGCCGGCCGACGTTGCGCCGGTAGTGGCGTGGCTCGCGCAGCGGCCGGTCGACACCGGGAGAGGTGACCTCCAGGACGTAGGGCTGGGCGCCCATGGCATCGCTCTCGTCCAGGGCCGCCCCGACCACCCGGGTGGCGTCAGCGACCTCGTCGAGGGTGAGCGGCTTGCTGGGCTCGGTCGTGTCGCCGTCGGTCCGGATGGCCCGGTCGACGGCCACCCGTACGACGCGGCGCCTGCCCGCGGGGGTGATGGTGAGGTCGTCGACGAGGAGGCCGAGGTCGGCCAGGCCGGGCTCCACGAGAGGCCGGATCCGGTCCGTTGATGTCATCGGAAATGGCCTCTCTGTGAAGTTCTCGGAAGTTCTCGTCCTGCTGCGCCCACTCTAACCAGCGGCGCAGGTGCGGCGCACACCGAGCCTGCGGCGGTCGTGCCATCATCGACGCCATGCCCGAGCCGACCCGTATGCCGCGCGGCCCGGTGTCGCTCGGCCGTCGGGGCCTGCTCCTCGGGGCGGTCGGAGTCAGCAGTCTGACCCTGGCGGGGTGCGGAATCCACCTGGAGGACGACGCTCCACACGTCCCGCTCGTACCGCGCCGGACTCCGATCGGCGGCGAGACCGTACTGCTGGCCCTGCTCCGAAACAGCCGGGAGCTCGCTGCCGCCGTTGCCACCTGGAAGACGGGGCCGCAGGTCGCCCTGGCCCCCGTGCTCGCCACGATCCACCACCAACAGGCCGAGGTCGTCGCGGCCCTGCTGGGCGACGCGCACGTGCCCGCCGACCTCATCGCCGCGGCGGCTCCGACGCCAGTGACGACGGGCGCGACCGCTGGCCCGACCGCGACTGTGGGGGCGACCGCCACCGCGGGGGCGACCATCACCGCCCTGGAGCGCAGCCCGCTCGTCGACGCTCCCGCACTGGCCGCGGCGCCGGCACCGTTGCTGGCGACTGTGGCCGCGACCCTCGCCCAGCACTATGCAGCAGCTGCGGTCCTCGGCGGGACCACGCCCCGGCTGGGACCGGCCGGGTCGAGCACGGGCACGGCCAGTACCGCCCCCACCACCACCGCGCCTTCGGCGACCGCATCGCCATCAGCCGAGGCAACTACGCGCGCCCCCGGCGGGCGCTGGCCGGCAGCCGACCTCCTGGCCCTGCTGGGGGCCACCCGCAGCGCGGTCTACGGCTTCGAGGTGGTTGCCGCGCAGGGTGACAAGGCCGGCCGAGCCCTCGCGCTGCGGACCCTGGCGACGCTGACCGCGATCCAGTCCGAGCAGGAGGCGGCCCTGCCCGCCCAGGCACCTCCGGCCCCCGTGGGCTACCCGCTCCCCTTCACCGTGACGACCCCGGCCCTGGCCCGGCGGCTCGCCGGCCGGCTCGCGCTGAGGCTGCGCGCGGCATACGGGTCCGGACTCGGTGCCGCAGCACAGGGCCCGGTGCCGTTCCTCGACCTCGTGGGCTGGCTCGGGCAGGTCGAGGTCCTCGTGCACGACTGGGGTGGCGCGCTCGTGCCGTTCCCGGGCATGACAACTCCGTGACGCCTCACTCGCTCGTCCCGCAGGCGCTCATCGACCTGCTCACGGGCGTGCCGTCCGAGGGCGGCCCCGACGGGACGACGTGGCTGCGGAGACTGCCCGGCCTTGTCGACGAGGTCATGGCGGAGTGGTCGCTGTCCCCCGCTGGGGCGCCGATGAACGGCTGGACCGCGGTCGTCATCCCGGTGGAGCGTGACGGTCAGCGCCTCGCGTGCAAGATCGGCTGGCCGCACGACGAGGCGGCCGGCGAACACCTCGCGCTGCGGCACTGGGCCGGGAACGGCGCTGTTCGTCTGTATGCCGCGGACCCTGCCCGTGGAGCGCTGCTCCTGGAGGCGCTCGACCCGTCCCACGACCTGTCGACGATGTGGGTCGAGGAGGCCTGTGAGGTCGTCGGTGGGCTGCTCGCCCGGTTGCACGTCACCGCGCCGCCCACGATCCGTCGCCTGTCGGAGGTCGGGGCGAGGCAGGTCTCGCAGATGCAGCACGCCGGAGACCTGCTCCCCCGTCGGCTCGTCGCCCGGGCGGCCGGGATCTTCGCCGACCTCTCGAGCGACCCGTCGTGCGACGCGACCCTGCTGCACACCGACCTGCACTACGAGAACGTCCTCGGTGCCGAGCGTGAGCCGTGGCTCGCCATCGATCCCAAGCCGATGGCCGGGCATCCCGGTATCGAGCTGATCCCGTTGCTACGCAACCGAACCGAGGAGATGGGCACCGGATCGTCGTTCCGCTGGTCGGTGCGGCGACGAGTCGACGTGACCTGCGAGGCGGCCGGCATCGACGAGCAGGCGGCGCGGCTGTGGACCATCTTCGCGGCGACAGTCGAGGCCGCCGCAGCGGCCAGCCGCGACGACCCGCAGAGCGCGAGCCTGCACATCGCGCTCGCCAAGTCGCTGGAGGGCTGAGACGCCGCGCAGCCCCTGAGTCGAGCGATCACGACATGCGGGGCTCCCCGCAGGCGTCCCCGCATGTCGTGATCGCTCGATCCGGATGCCCTGACCGAGTCCGCCGCCGCGGGTCTGCTTGTCTTGCCCCATGGCGAACCGACTCGCGCAGGCGACCAGCCCGTATCTCCTGCAGCACAAGGACAACCCCGTCGACTGGTGGGAATGGTCCGGCGAGGCGTTCGCCGAGGCCCGTCGGCGTGACGTTCCGGTCCTGCTCTCCGTCGGGTATGCCGCGTGCCACTGGTGCCATGTCATGGCGCACGAGTCCTTCGAGGACCCCGAGGTCGCGGCGGCACTGAACACCGGGTTCGTGGCCGTCAAGGTCGACCGCGAGGAGCGGCCGGACATCGACGCCGTCTACATGGCCGCCACGACCGCGCTCACCGGCGCCGGCGGCTGGCCGATGACCTGCCTGCTGACCCCCTCCGGCGACCCCTTCTTCGCCGGCACGTACTTCCCGCGCGCCCAGTTCCTCGCCCTGCTCGCCAACGCCGGCCAGGTGTGGCGGACCCGGCGCGAGGACGTCGACCGGTCCAGTGGGCGCATCGCCGAGCAGCTGCGGTCACTCAGCGCTCCGCCCACGCCGGGGCCGCTCGCCGCCGACGCGTTGGCGGCCGCCGTGGGGCGGCTGGCTCTCACCTTCGACGGCGCTCGCGGAGGGTTCGGGTCCGCACCCAAGTTCCCGCCCTCGATGGTCCTGGAGCTCCTCGTCCGACACCACGCGCGGACCGGCTCCGAGCCCGCGCTCAGCATGCTCGACGGCACCCTGCAGGCGATGGGGCGGGGCGGGATGTACGACCAGCTCGCCGGCGGTTTCGCGCGGTACTCCGTCGATGCCGACTGGGTGGTCCCCCACTTCGAGAAGATGCTCTACGACAACGCCCAGCTGGCTCGGGTGTATGCGCACCGGACGCGCCTCGGCGAGGATCCCTTTGCTGCGCGAATCGCCTGTGAGACAGCGGACTTCATCGTCAACGACCTCGGCACTCCGAGTGGCGGGTTCGCCTCTGCCCTCGATGCCGACACGGTCGTCGACGGTCACAGCCACGAGGGCCTGACCTATGCCTGGACCCCCGGCCAGCTCGCCGACACGCTCGGTCCGGAGGACGGCGCCCGAGCCGCTGGTCTCTTCGCCGTGACCGACGCCGGGACCTTTGAGGCCGGCGCCTCGACGCTGCAGCTGCGGGCCGACCCGGACGACGAGCAGTGGTGGCAAGGCACCCGGGCCCGCTTGCTCGCCGCCCGGAGCGAGCGCCCCCAACCGGCCCGGGACGACAAGGTGGTCACCAGCTGGAACGGCCTGGCCATCGCCGCCCTGGCCGACGTCGGGGTGCTCCTGGACCGCCCCGACCTCCTCGACGCCGCGCGCCGCGCGGCCACCTTCGTCGTCGAGACCCACCTCGTCGAGGGCCGGCTCCGCAGGGCCTCCCGCGACGGCGTGGTCGGAGCGGCTGCGGCGGTCCTCGACGACCACGGCAACCTGGCCGAGGGCCTGCTCGCGCTCCACCAGGCGACCGGCGAGCCCCGCTGGCTCCAGGTCGCCGGGACCGTCATCTCCGTTGCGCTGCAACACTTCCGCGATGCCGACGGGGTCTGGTACGACACCGCCGACGATGCTGAGCGGCTCTTCACCCGGCCTCGGAGCGATGGTGACAACGCCGAGCCCGCCGGCCAGTCGGCCATCGCCGGGGCGCTCCTCACCCACGCTGCCCTCACCGGCGTCACGGCACACCGCGACGCGGCGGAGCGAGCCCTCGAGGCCGCCGCCGCCCTGGCCACCCGCGAGCCGCGGTTCGGCGGGTGGACCCTGGCCGTCGCCGAGGCCGCAGTGGCCGGTCCGCTCCAGGTGGCAGTGGTCGGGGACGACGAGACCGCGCGGCGGTTGGCCGGGATCGCCCGGCACCACCCCTCGCCCGGTCTGGTCACGGCATACGGGCTGCCGGACGCCCCGGGCGTCCCGCTGCTGGCCGACCGGCCGCTCGTGGCTGGTGCATCCGCGGCATACGTCTGCCGTGGCTTCGTCTGCAACCTGCCGGTGACCTCGGCCGCCGACCTCGTCGAGGCACTCGACGGGGGCTGACCGGCCCGGGTCTCAGGGGTGCCGGAGCAGCTCGTATGCCGGGTGGCTGGCGGACATCCGGCGAGCCGCCTCCGACGGGTCCACCCAGGCAGCCGTCGCCCAGACGTCCGCCCACAGCAGGTCCGGGCCGATGACGGTCACCGAACCCGGTCGGTCGACGGGCACTCCGGTGCGCGGGTCGACGACATGGGCACCCCGGGCTGCGCCACCCGACGTGGCCACCGCTCCCCTGCTCACCTCGACGACGTCGACAACGGCCATCGGGTCGACAGGGTCCTGGATACCGACTCTCCAGGTCGATGAAAAGCCGGCGAGGTTGCGCCCGACGCCGACGGTCAGGTCGCCACCGGCGTTGACACAGAAGGAGATCCGGTCGACGACCTCGAGGTGGGCCGCCGCTCCCACCACGGCCCAACCCTTGGCCAGACCGGTCGGGTCGAAGCCGGTCGAACCGTCGGGTCCGGTGAGCCGGCTGGTGAACAGACCGCCCGTCGCCGACTCGGCCTCAGCAGCGAGGGCGGTCACCTCGGCCAGCCAGGGATGAGCCTCGGCGGGGTCTAGCTCCCCCCGACGTACCCGCAGCAGGTCACTGTCGTGGCGCCACGGACTGAGGACGGAGTCCACCCGCCGCAGGTGCGCATAGGCGTTGGCGACCGCCGCCGCGACGTCCGCTCGACCCGGGTCCGCCGCGCGGACGTGGATGCTCACCGGCATACCCATGACCTGCTCGACGAAGGCGCGGGTGCCGTATGCCGGGCGCCCCCCACCGGAGGTCGGGGCACCGGTCACAGCTTGGCCTGGTCCAGAGCCGACTGGAGCGACTGGAGGTAGCCGTCGGAGGTGAAGGTCGCACCGCTCACCATGTCGATGTCGGCGCTCTGGGACTGCACCGCCTCCTGGTTGAGGATGGGGACGGCCTGGGAGTTGATCTCCTGGTCCCGCGGGTCGTTCCACGGCACCTGGGTGGCGACCGACTTGGTCACCTTGCCGCCCACGACGGTGATCTGGACCTGGACCGGTCCGAAGCGGGTGTCGACTGCGGTACCGGTGAAGGTCTTGGCGGCGCCGGTCGAACCGGCGGCGGACGAGGCTAGGTCGCCGCCGGCGACGGTGGTCCCGGCGGCCACCACGGACGAGGTGGTCCGGCTCGACGTCGAGGTCCGATAGCTGAAGAGCAGCACGACGACGGTGACCGTCGAGAGGGCCCAGAGGGTGATGCGGCGCATGGTCGGCTTCCTTGGCTTCGCCAGCTCAGTAGGTGAAGCGTTCGAGGTGGATGTGGTCGGCGGGCACACCGACGTCGCGAGCGGCCCGGCGGACCGCGTCCATCCAAGCGGGTGCCCCGCAGAGGTAGACGTCGCGCTCGGCGACGTCTGGACAGAGCTGGCGCAGCGCCTCGGTGTCCGACAGGTGCCCCGCAGCCGCTGGCAGCCACGAGTCGCGTCCGGGGGCGCGGTGACCCTCCACGAGGACGTAGCGGGCGCCCCGCTCCCGGGCGAGCGCGTCGATCTCGCGGTCGAGGACCAGGTCCTCCCGGGTCCCGACCCGATGGACGATGGTCACGTCACCGGGCGCCTGGGGCAGGTCCTCGAGCAAGGCCCGCATCGGCGTGATCCCGATGCCCGCGCCCATGAGCAGCACCTTGCGTCGGGTCCGGGTCCCGGCGTGCATCCGGCCGTAGGGTCCCTCGACGAGAACCCTTGTGCCGGGCCGGAGTCCGGCAAGTCGCGCGCTGCCCTCACCGGCGTGCGCCGCGGTGAACCGCAGGGTCCGGCCGTCGGGCGCCGCGGAGAGGGAGTACGGGTTCGCCCGGGTCCAGCCGGGGCCGTCGAGGAAGCGCCACTGGAAGAACTGCCCGCCGTATGCCGGCAGCCCGGCCAGCCGCGGACCCCCGACCGTCACGGTGGTCACGCCGGGCGCCTCGTCGCGGACGTCGACGACCCGCAGCCGGTGGCGCCACATCCGGACAGACGGGACGCCGACCCGGAAGACGAGGACGGCGGCCAGGCACACGGCATACAGGGTCCACCAGAAGACCGTCGCCGCGAGGTTGCCGACGAAGTCGGTCCCGGTCCACAGCTGGTGCGGGAGCGCGAGGCCGGCGCCGAGATAGCCGTAGAGGTGGATGAGGTGCCACGACTCGTAGCGCAGCCGCCTCCGGGCCGCCTTGACCGAGGTGACGACGACCATGCAGAGGGCGACGGTACCGGCGATGGCGAGAAGCATGCCCGGGTAGTCGACGGTGAAGTCGACGATCGTTCCCCAGAGGCCCTTGGGGCTGCCGGCGGCGTAGCCGAGGGTGATGAGGACGATGTGCGCCCACAGCAGGTTGAACGACGTGAACCCGACGAGCCGGTGGGTGCGGGCCAGCTGGTCCTGACCCCATGCCTGCTCGAACCACGGGATCCGGGCCATCAGGAAGACCTGGACGAGGAGCAACGCCGAGGCGACCAGACCGGTCAGCCGGCCGGTGGAGTCCAGGAAGCCCGAGACCGTCCCGAGGTCCTGCACACCTCCGCCGGCCACCCACAGGGCAGTGACGACGAGGAGGACGGCCCAGAAAAGGGCGATCGACACCTCGCGCCACCACGCGGGCACCCAGCGGGCGGTAGTTGACACGACAACGATGGTGGGCGCGGTTCCTGTGCGAAGCCTGTGCCCGTGGTGTGGCCGTGGTGTGGCGGTGTTGCGGTGTGCCCGGTGGCGGTCACCACCAGTGCAGCAGCTGCCCGCCGATCCGGACGACGAACCCGGTCACCACGACGACGAAGACCCCGCGGACGAAGCGCGAGCCGAGTCGCACAGCCGTGCGCGCCCCGAGATAGCCGCCGATCGGGTTGGTGACCGCCAGGACGAGGGCGACCGGCCAGATGACGTGCCCGCCCGGGACGAAGACGACCAGGGCGCCCAGGTTGGTGGCGGCGTTGGCGATCTTGGCCTTGGCGCTCGCCTCGAGGAACGCGTAGCCCATCAGCCCGACCAGGGCGAAGACGAGGAAGCTGCCGGTGCCCGGCCCGAGCGCCCCGTCGTAGACGCCGATCGTGAGACCGACGACCATCGCCAGCGCCGTATGCCGGTGGCCGGAGAACCGCAGCGCCGTCCGGTCACCCAGCTGTGGCTTGAGCAGCGTGTAGGCGCCGACGACGACGAGCAGGACGAGGATGATCGGGTTGAAGGCGCTCTTGGGGATGTGCAGCCCGATGACGGCGCCGACGACCGCCCCGGCGAAGGCGACGGCCGCCATCGGGATCGCCGTGCGCAGGTCGGGCCGCACCCGCCGGTAGTAGGTGACCGACGAGATCGACGTGCCGCAGATCGAGCCCAGCTTGTTCGTCGCGAGGAGCTGGGCCGGCGTGGCTCCGGGGACGCCCAGGAGCAGCGCGGGCAGCTGGATCAGGCCGCCCCCGCCGACGACGGCGTCGACCCAGCCGGCGAGGAACCCGGCTGCCCCCATCAGGGCGACGGTGCCCGTGGTGAGATCCACTCAGCCCTGCGTGCTGCCGGCACCGCCGGCACCGCTGCGCCAGCCGTCGACGATGGCCAGGATGTCGAGCAGCTCGTGCGCCTGGGCGTCGGGCGATGCGTCGACGGCGACGACCTGGTTGGTCGGCAGGTCGGAGTGCGGGACCCAGATCGCGCGCATGCCGATCTGCTGCGGACCGTGGACGTCCTCGTAGAGCCGGTCGCCCACATAGACGGCTCGCTCCGGCTGGACCCCGACCGCTGCACAGGCGGCCCGGAACGCCTCCGCGTGCGGCTTCACGTGGTCGATCTCGCTGGAGTAGACGTCGCCGTCGATCAGGTCGAGCACGCCGTCGCGCGCGAAGAGCCTGCGGTGGTAGGCCCGCGGCCAGATCGTGTTGGAGAGGACTCCCACGCGAACTCCCCTGTCGTGCAAGCCTTCCCACAGCGGTCGGACCTGTGGGTCGGTCCAGGTGTGCGGCTCCCAGAACCCTTCGTATGCCGCGAGCGCCAGGTGGGCGCGGTCGTGCTCGGGGTCGAGGCCGGCCTCGGCGAGGATGTCGGCGATGTTGGCGCTGGCGTGCGAGTCACGACCGCGCGACCAGGCGCGCTCCTCGGCGGTGTGCAGCCGGGCCGCCAGCTCATGGGCCCGCTCGATGTCGGCCTCGGGCACGTCGGGCGAGTCGAGGGCGACGCCATGGATCTCACGCGCGAACACCCGCCACTGCTCGGGCAGGTCGACCGTGTGCCACGGCGTGAGCGTTCCGCCCCAGTCGAAGATGACGGCGTCGACTCCGCTCATGCACTCTCCCCTCCCGACCAACATCCGCTCCCGTCAAGAATCCGCGCAATCGTCAACTGGCCGACATCCCGATCTCGGCGAGGATCTCTGTCACCGCGTCGGCATAGGCCACCTCGCGCCGCACCCCGGACCGCCGGTCCTTGATCTCGATCTTCCCGTCGGCCAGGCCACGACCGACGACGACGATCGTGGGGACGCCGATCAGCTCGGAGTCCTTGAACTTCACGCCCGGGCTCACGCCCCAACGGTCATCGAACAGCACTGTGGCGCCATGGGACTCGAGCTCGCGAGTGAGGATCTCTCCGGCCTCGAACACCGCCGCATCCTTGCCGGTCGCGACGATGTGCACGTCGGCCGGGGAGATGTCCCGCGGCCAGATCAGCCCGAGCTCGTCGTGGTTGCCCTCGGCGATGCACGCCACCGCGCGCGAGACACCGATGCCGTAGGAGCCCATGATGACCGTCGTCAGCTTGCCGTTCTGGTCCAGCACCTTCAGGTCGAGGGCCTCGGCGTACTTGCGACCCAGCTGGAAGATGTGGCCCATCTCGATACCCCGGGCCATCTCGAGGGGGTGGCCACAGGACGGGCAGGCGTCGCCGGCGCGCACCTCGGCCGCCTCGATGACGCCGTCGCCCTCGAAGTCGCGCCCGGCGACGAGGTCGATGACGTGCTGGCCGGGGCTGTTGGCGCCCGTCACCCACGACGTGCCCGTCACGACGCGCGGGTCGAGGAGATAGCGGATGCCGCTGGTTCCGTTCTCCCCCAACGCTCCCGGCCCGATGTAGCCCTTGACGAGCGCGGCGTTCCGCGCGAAGTCGGCCTCGTCGAACGCCTCGACGACGGCCGGCTCGACCTGGGCACCGAGGCGCTTCTCGTCGACCTCGCGGTCACCGGGCAGCCCGATGGCAAGGGGCTCGCGGGTGCCGTCGGGGTTCTTGAGCATGACGATGACGTTCTTCAGGGTGTCCGCGGCCATCCACTCCCGGCCGTCGGTGCGCGGGAACGCCGAGTTCAGGTGTGCGACAAGGGAGTCGATCGTCGGGGTGTCGGGGGTGTCCTCGACATGGGCCGCCGGCAGACCGGCATACGGGATGGCGTCGGGGACCGGCACCCGGACCGCCTCGACGTTCGCGGCATACCCACAGTTCGGGCAGCGGACGTAGGTGTCCTCGCCGTTCTCGGCCGTGGCGAGGAACTCCTCGGACTTGCTGCCACCCATTGCCCCGGCCATCGCGTTGACGATGACGTAGTGGAAGCCGAGCCGGTCGAAGATCCGGATGTAGGCGTCGCGGTGCAGCTGGTAGGACTTGTCGAGCCCGGCCTCGTCGATGTCGAAGGAGTAGGAGTCCTTCATGACGAACTCGCGCCCGCGCAGGATCCCGGCGCGCGGCCGGGCCTCGTCGCGGTACTTGGTCTGGATCTGGTAGATCGAGAGCGGCAGGTCCTTGTAGGAGGAGTAGAGGTCCTTGACGACGAGGGTGAACATCTCCTCGTGGGTCGGGCCGAGAAGGTAGTCGGCCTTCTTGCGGTCCTTGAGCCGGAAGATGTTGTCGCCGTACTCCGTCCACCGGCCGCTCGCCTCGAATGGCTCCTTGGGCAGCAGCGCGGGGAAGAGCAGCTCCTGGCTGCCCATCGCGTCCATCTCCTCGCGGACGATCGCTTCCACCCGGCGGTAGACCTTCAGCCCGAGCGGCAGCCACGTGTAGATCCCGGGGCTCACCCGACGGATGTAGCCGGCCCGGACGAGCAGCCGGTGGCTCGGCACCTCAGCATCCGCCGGGTCCTCGCGAAGGGTGCGGAGGAACAGGGTCGACATGCGCATGGCCACGGGTGGTCTCCATCGGGGGGTTCGGGGGTGCGGCCCAAGGATAACGACCGCCCCGTATGCCGGTCGCCCGCCTTTTCGCCCTACCTCCTCGCCCGCCCTACAGCGGAACGGCCTCGGCGTCGGCCAAGCCCGGCCAACTAGGCAAGGGAAACCCCATCTCCACAGGGCAAATCAACCCTTGCGAAGATGACTTTCCCGGATGGGGCGGGAAAGTCGGGAGAAGGCAGGCGGGTGGGTTCGGGCGGAGTCCTTGAAGCGTCGGGTGCGAAGATCTGGCCATGACGGGCAGTCGCACCGACCGCCGGGCCGCCCTGGCGGCCCGGGTCGAGGTGCTCGCCACGCGGTGGGAGCAGTCGCTCCCGGGCCACGCCTGGCAGCGCGGTCAGCGTCTGGACGTCGCGACCCACACCCTTGCCCTGGCCGCGCAACAGGTGCTCTGCACGGCTCCCTTGTTGGTGGCGATGTCCGCCCTGCTGCGGCGGTTCCACCTGGGCTCGGTCGTCGTCCTGCTCGCCAACCTGCTCGACCTCGATGCCCCGAGCACAGCCGCCCTGACCTCGCTGTTCCGCACCACGTTCCGGCCCAGCCTCGGGGTGCTCGTCCTCGGCCTGGCGCTGTCCCTCGCCTTCGCGGTGAGTGCCGCGACGACGACCCAGCGGATGCTGGAGACCGTGTGGGGCGTCCCGCGGGCCCCGTGGACGAGCGTCTGGCGTCAGGTGGTCTGGGTGCTCGCCCTCACCCCGGCCATGGCTCTGGCCATGTATGCCGCGCGCCTGTCCCGTTCGCCCACCACCTCAGGAGGGATGGCGATCGCCCTCGTGGCGGTCACGGAGGGGCTGTGCGCCGTGTCCTTCGCCTGGTGGACCCAGCGGCTGCTCCTCGGCGGCCGGATCGCCTGGCGCCGACTGCTGCCGGGGTCCGGTCTCATCGGTGTCGGCCTCGGCATCGCCTCGGTCGTCTCCGCCCTGGTCGTCCCGGACCAGATCATCGATGAGGTGGCCGACTACGGCCCGGTCGGGGCCGCCTTCGTCCTCTCGGTCTGGGTCGTGGCCCTCACCGCCATCATGGTGGTGGGCTCCCTCGCGGGTGCCGTCATCGACGAGCGTCGACGTGGGGTTCGCCTCCGGGCGCCTCGCTGACCGCACCGGCCGGCATCCGGTCGGCTTCGTCGGCGGATGCCGGCCACCGCCGGGTCCAGATGGACGCGCCCAGGCCGAGCAGCGCCGCAGCGGCGACGAAGAGGACGATCCCGGGAACCACGGCAAGGGGTGAGGGCGGGTCGAGCGGGGCCGGGTCCGAGGGGTCGGCACCGAAGCTGAGGAAGACGAGAGTCCCGATCGAGACGAGCAGACCGACTGCGCGGGCGAGGGCTCGCCACCAGCGCGAAGGCAGCGGGCCAGCCACCAGGCCTCCGGCGAACGCCGGGAGGAGCAGCAACCCTGGCCCCCCGAAGAGCACCATCCCCGGGATGGGCGCGAGGCGCCACCAACGCCGCCGCCTGCTGGTCCGGGCACCGTGGACGGAGCCCAGCCCCGCTCCGAGGAGGGCACTCAGCCCCAGGATCAAGAGCGTCCCGCCCCACGTGAACTGGGGGTCGTCGGAGAGGAAGTGCATGAAGACCCGGGCGAGGACCCCCCAGCCGGCGCCGAGTACCGCGCCGGCCAGCGTCGCGCGCCCCAGCGGGAGACCTGAGGTCATGGCGATCACCCTCCCGTCGGCGAGCAGGCGGGCGGCAACGGCTCGAGCTGCTGCCGGCCCCCGAACAGCTGGCCGGTGGTCGGCTGGGCGTTCACCGTGTCGGGCATCGTCCCCGGGATGTAGTAGCGGCCGCTCGCCTCCATCGGGTACGTCCTGGCCGTCGATGTCTGGGGCCGTGGGCTCGGGGTCAGGGCCGGGCCGGCCGCCCCGGCCGACCCGGCCGGCCCAGTGCACGCCACGACTCCGACTGTGGCTGCCGCAAGGCTCGCAACAAACGTCGATGAGGCCAACCTAGTGCTCTTCATGATTGGGCCTCCTTCCCCTCGTGATGGTTCGTACACTCGGACTGACGGGCGGCACCGCCTCGCCGGGTGACCGGCAGGACCGAACGGACATTTCTCGGGTGGCCCTGTCACCCAAACGCCATTCGCCATCCGTCTGTCGGGGTGATGGAGTGCGACCAGTGAGCGCGGAGGTCAGGCTCGGACGGCGACCGCAGGCCGATCCGGCCGCGATCGTCCTCGCTCTCTACAGCGCCGAGGCAGCCTCCTTGGTCCAGATGGCGCGTTGGTACGTCGAGGACAAGACGGCCGCCGAGGACCTCGTCCAGGAGGCGTTCATCCGGCTGGCCCGCGCCGCCCACCGGATCGAGGACTCCGCCAAGGGTGCGGCATACCTCCGGTCGATCGTCATCAACCTGGCTCGCGACCACAACCGCCGGGGTCTGGTCTCCCTCCGGCACCGGCCACCAGCCCAACCGGACGAACCCTCGGCTGAGGCCACGGCCTCCGGCCGGGCGGCACGACGCGAGGTCATCGAGGCGGTCCGCGCCCTGCCGCGTCGGCAGCGCGACTGCGTGACGCTCCGGTACTTCTACGAGCTCGGCATCCCTGAGATCGCCGAAACCCTTGGCCTGTCTGCCAACTCGGTCAAGACGCACCTGCAACGAGGACTCCGCGCCCTCGAGAAGTCCTTGGAGGACCAGCCATGAGCCACATCGACGAACGCCTCGGTGAGGCCTTCGGATCCCGGGACGAGAGCCCTCCCCCATCGCATGACCTGTTCGCGCGGGTCATCGCCGACATCGACGACGACCGCCGTCGCCGACACCATCTGCGACGGGCGATCGCGGCAGCCTGCGTCGTCCTGTTCGTCGCAGTCCTCACCGTCGTCGTCCTCATCCAGCGTCAACGAAACGGAGCAGCGCCCATGCCTTGGTGGAGCCTGGAGATCCTCACCACCGTCGTCCTCATCGCTATCGCGCTGTGGCTCGGCCCGTTCATCAAGCGGTTCGGCCGGGCGTATGCCGCGGACGTCTTCCACGACAACCCGTTGACCGGCAAGAGCTACATCGTGCTCACCGACATCGTCTACTACCTCATCTTCGGGTCCTACATCCTGTTCACCGCCACGCTCACGCCCGACCCGACGTGGTCCGAGCTCCACCCGATCACCGGGATCTCTCCCGAACAGGTGGGTCTGGAGCTGCGTCGGGTCGCCGGGATCCTGCTGGCCATCGGGATCCTCCACGGCTTGAACATCGTCCTCATGCCGGTTCTCGGACGGCTGTTCTCGCTGAACCGGCGGCTCCCGCGCCCCTAGTCCGGCGGCCGGCGGCGGTCGCCTCCCTCGGCACCCGCGTGTGAGTAGCGTGGGCGGGGTGACTTCCACCGCCGCGTCCTGGACCGATCTCGCCAGCCACCGCGCGTGGCTCGACCGACAGTTCGCCGCTCTGATCCGGTTCAACCGCAACGCCATTCGCGACGGCGGCGGGTTCCACTGGCTCGATGTCGACGGGCGGCCCCTTCCCGACCGGCAGCCCCTCCTGTTCCTCACCGCTCGCATGACCCATGTCGCGGCGATCGGGGTGCTGCGCGGCATACCGGGTTCCGGTGCCCTCCTCGACCACGGCCTGACGTCGCTGACCGGGGTGTTCGCCGACGACGTCCACGGCGGCTGGTTCTCCGACCCGAGCCGCCCCGAAGCACGCAAGAGCACCTACGACCAGGTCCACGTCGGCCTCGCCGCCGCCAGCGCCACCGCAGCGGGTCATCCGGATGCCCGAGCTCTCCTGGGCCAGGTGATCGAGGTCATCGACACCCGGCTGTATGCCGCGGACGAGAACGCCCTACGGGAGTCCTTCGCGCGGGACTGGTCCGAGGAGGAGTCCTACCGGGGCGCCAACGCCAACATGCACGGCACCGAGACGTTCCTCGCCATCGGCGACGTCACCGGCGAGTCCCGTTGGCACGAGCGCGGGTTGGCGATGGCCGGTCGGATCATCGACACGCACGCCCGGCCCAATGAGTGGCTGATCCCCGAGCACTTCACGGTCGACTGGACACCGCTGCCCGACCACAACCGCGAGGACCCGAACCACCCGTTCCGCCCCTACGGCGCCACGTTGGGCCACAGCCTGGAGTGGTCCCGTTTCCTGCTCGCCCTGGACGCCTCACCACATCTCCCGGCGACGCCTTGGCTGGTGAGGGCAGCCGCCGCCCTCACCGACCGTGCCCTCGGGCTGTGGGCGGCCGACGGACACGAGGGGCTGGTCTACACCGTCGACTGGGCCGGCCACCCGGTGGCGACCTCCCGACTGCACTGGCCGGTCTGCGAGGGGATCCAGGCGACGGCGGCCCTGTACCGCGTCACCGGGGACAAGCACTGGGAGCAGTGGTACCGGCGGCTCTGGGACCACGCCGAGCGGCACTTCATCGACGACTCCGGTGCCTGGGTCAACGAGCTGGATCCCGACCTGGTGGCGAAGAGCGACATCTGGCCGGGCCGGCCCGACGTCTACCACTCCGCCGGCGCACTCGTCGTCCCCACCGTCCCGCTGTCGCCGTTCGTGACCCTGGCGGTCGCCGAGGCCGCACAAGGGCCACGCCGCTGACTCAGCCGACCCGGCCGGCGGCCCGTAGCGCGGTCCGGATGAGCGGCCACTGCAGCGGCAGCCGGACGACCGTGCCGGCGAAGAATGCTCTGGACCCGAGGTCCTGCTTGCGGGCGACCCGCCTGCCGTGGTTGACGCTCATCTGCACGTTGGCCGGCAGCACCCCGATGAGCAGGACCGCGCTGGCCAGACCGGCAACCTTGCGCGTCGGCGCATAGACCAGCCCGGCCGCGCAGGCGATCTCGGCCGCCCCCGACACCAGGACCAGCGCCCGTTTGTACCTCTTCAGCGGTGTGGGGATGATCGGCTCAAAGACCTGCGGGCGCGCCAGGTGGGTGACCCCAGAAACGACGAAGAGCGTCGCCAGACCGACGACGTCCTTGCTCAGGGCAGGCGTCGCGATCGGCATACGCCCATCCAACCATCCGCTGTCAGGTGCCCTGCAGTCAGAGCAGGATCGTGGAGAAGGTCCCGATGTCGGCCATCCCGATCCGCCGGTAGGTGGCCCGGGCGGCCGCGTTGAAGTGGTTGACATACAGCGTCACGACATCGACGTCATCCATCATGATCTGCTCGACCACCGCCGCCATCATCGGCACCGCCAGGCCCTGGCCGCGCAGCTCCGGTGAGAGCCAGACGCCCTGCACCTGGGCGCAGCCGAGGGCGACCGACCCGACGTCGGCCTTGAAGAGCACCCGCCCACCCTCGACGACGACGTACGTGTGGCCGCGTTCGATGAGCGCGGCGATGGCGGCCCGGTAGTTTCGCGGGCTCCCGGCATACGGCGCGTAGCCGATCTCGGCGGTGAACATGTGCGCCGACGCGGGCAGGACGATGTCGACCTCGTCCCGTCGGGCGGGACGGACGCGGGGGTCGAGCCGTATGCCGTGGGCGGACGGTGGTGTCCGGGTCGCCATGAGCGGCTGGTCGGAACGCACGGCCCGGACCGGAGACCAGGTCGGCTCGAGTGAGGACCAGAGCGGGGCCACCAGGTCGGCCGGGCCGAGGATCGACGCGCACCGGCTGCGTTGCCGCCGGATCCGGTCGGCGAACACCACACTGCTCTCGGAATCGGTGTGGACGGGTACGACGTTGGCGCTCACCCAGCACATCGCCTCCAGGTCCCCGTCGCGACGCAGTCCGAGGAGGGTGCCGTAGCGGTTGTCGAGGGCACCCTCGAGGATCCGCGCGGCGACGAAGACGTTTGTCGTGAGGTCCCGGGCGCAGAGCGCGAGGGCATGGTCACGGTCGTCGCGACCGAGCGGGCGGATCGGTGAGCGGGTGCGCAGCACGGCTACAGCCTGCCTGCAATTGCCCTAAGTGTCATGCACCACTGACCGACACGACCGGCGCGCCCGCTGACTCCCCGTCGATCGGCTCACCCATCTCCTCAGCGATGCGCATCGCCTCCTCGATGAGGGTCTCGACGATCTGGGACTCGGGAACGGTCTTGACGACCTCGCCCTTGACGAAGATCTGGCCCTTGCCGTTGCCGGAGGCCACGCCGAGGTCGGCCTCGCGGGCCTCCCCCGGGCCGTTGACGACGCAGCCCATGACGGCCACCCGGAGGGGGACGGTGAGGCCTTCAAGACCTGCCGTGACCTGCTCGGCAAGGGTGTAGACGTCGACCTGGGCACGGCCGCACGAGGGGCAGGACACGATCTCCAGCTTGCGGGGCTTGAGGTTGAGGCTCTGCAGGATCTGGTTGCCGACCTTGACCTCCTCGACCGGCGGTGCCGAGAGCGAGACGCGGATCGTGTCGCCGATCCCCCGGGAGAGCAGCGCCCCGAACGCGGTGGCCGACTTGATCGTGCCCTGGAACGCCGGGCCGGCCTCGGTGACCCCGAGGTGGAGCGGCCAGTCGCCCCGCTCGGAGAGCAGCTCATAGGCCTTGACCATGACGACCGGGTCGTTGTGCTTGACCGAGATCTTGAAGTCGTGGAAGTCGTGCTCCTCGAACAGGCCGGCCTCCCAGACGGCGGACTCGACAAGGGCCTCGGCCGTCGCCTTCCCGTACTTCTCCAGGATCCGCTTGTCGAGCGAGCCGGCGTTGACGCCGATCCGGATCGAGACCCCAGCGGCCTTGGCGCGCCGGGCGATCTCGCCGACCTGGTCGTCGAACTGGCGGATGTTGCCGGGGTTGACCCGGACCGCGGCGCACCCGGCGTCGATCGCGGCATACACGTACTTGGGCTGGAAGTGGATGTCGGCGATGACCGGGATCTGGCTCTTGTGGGCGATCGCGGGCAGGGCGTCGGCGTCGTCCTGCGTCGGACAGGCGACCCGCACGATGTCGCAGCCCGCCGCCGTCAGCTCAGCGATCTGCTGGAGCGTGGCGTTGATGTCGGTCGTCGGGGTGGTGCACATCGACTGGACCGAGATGGGCGCGTCACCGCCGACGGCAACCTTGCCGACCTGGATCTTGCGGGTCTTGCGACGGGGGGCCAGCACCGGCGCGGGGGCGGACGGCATACCGAGAGAAACCGACATGACCCAAGTATCTCCCACGGAACGCGGCCCACTGGCCACGCCTCGGCCTCCGAGAGGCTCGGGTCAGCCGCCGAGCTTGATCGGGTTGACGATGTCGGCGTAGACGAGGAGCACCGTCATCGTGATGAGCAGCATGCTCACTGCATAGGTGAGCGGCATCGCGCGCGCGACGTCGACGTAGCCGGGGTCGGGGCGGTGCCGCAGCCGCGCAACCCGCCGCTTCAGCCATTCCCAGAGCGCGCCCGCGGCGTGACCGCCGTCGAACGGCAGGAGCGGCAGGACGTTGAAGGCGAAGAGGGCCAGGTTGAGCGAGGCCATGATGTTGGCCAGGAGCGCAACCCGCGCGGCCGGGTCGTCCGGCAGTCCCGGCACCTGCCCGGCGCTCACCTCGCCCGCGATCCGGCCGACGCCGACGACCGAGATCGGGCCGTTGACGTCTCGGGTGCCGCCGCCGAAGGCTGCCTTCACGACGCCGACCATCTTCCCGGGGATGTGCGCCACGAGCGCGGCGGTCGACCCCAGGGCCTGCCCGACGTAGCCGGGCACCGCGGTCAGCGACTGTCGCTGGACGTTCACGACGGGGGCGGACGAGATCCCCATGAAGCCGGTGACATGGGTCCTGGGCTTGCCGTTCGCGTCGAGGACCGGCTTGCCCTCGGCGTCGAGGACGGGCAGCGTGTTCTCGACCGGCGTCAGGGTGAGGTCGAAGGTGCGTCCGTCGCGCACCACGGTCAAGGCGGTCGGCCGGCCGACCCGCGGCCCGACCAGGTCACCGATCGAGGCGTTCCCGACGACGGTCTGTCCATTGACGGAGACGATCCGGTCGCCCGGTCGCAACCCTGCGGCGTAGGCCGGCGTGGGCGCCGCGCCGGCCGGACAGGTTGCGGTCGCGGAGGCTTGGGCGGCGGGCACGACACACTGGTAGACCGCGGCGACCTGCGCGCCCTTGCCGACCACGCCGACCCCGTAGAGGGTGAGGACGGCGGTCATCAGGACCAGCGCGACCAGGAAGTTCATCATGATGCCGCCGAGCATGATGAGGAACTTCTTGTGGGTCGGCAGCTTGTAGAACACCCGGTTCTCGTCGCCGGGGGTGATCTCCTGCAGGGAGGACTTGCGCGCCTCGTCGGCGAGCTGGGAGAACCGGCCCGTGCTCGTGGCCCGGACCGTGCCCGGGGCGTCGCCGGGACGTGGCGGGAACATCCCGATCATCCGGCAGTAGCCACCGAAGGGGACGAGCTTGAGGCCGTACTCGGTCTCACCGATCTGTCGGGACCAGATCGTCGGGCCGAACCCGATCATGTACTGGGTCACCTTGACCCCGAAGCGCTTGGCGGGCAGGAGGTGCCCCAGCTCGTGCAGCGCGATCGACAACCCGACACCGATGGCCATGGCCAGCACGCCGACGGCGTACAACAACACGGTCACCAGCGACTACTTCCTGTGGGTTTGCCTGTCGGCACTTCGGTCGGCTCGAGTCCGAGCACCGCTCGGGCCCGGTCACGGGCCCAGGCGTCGGCGCCGAGCACTTCGTCAACGCCCAGCGTCCCCGGATCCCTCCCAGTATCACCCGCTGGCTCGTCGGCATGGTCGGCCACGACCCGTCCGACCGTGTCGACGATGTCGAGGAAACCGATCCGGCCGTCGTGGAAGGCGTCGACACACACCTCGTTGGCGGCGTTGTAGACCGCCGGGAAGGTGCCACCGGCCTCCCCCACCTGCCGCGCCAGCCGGACCGCCGGGAACGCCTCGTCGTCCAGCGGCGCGAAGTCCCAGCTCTGGGTCCGCGTCCAGTCGCACGGGACGTCGACGTCGGCCAGCCGGTCCGGCCAGGACAGGCCGAGCGCGATCGGGACGAGCATCCGCGGCGGGCCGGCCTGGGCGATCGTCGACCCGTCGACGAACTCCACCATCGAGTGGATCATCTGCTGCGGGTGCACCACGACGTCGATCGCGGCATACGGGATGTCGAAGAGCAGGTGCGCCTCGATGACCTCCAGCCCCTTGTTGACGAGGGTCGCCGAGTTGGTCGTGATGACCCGGCCCATGCTGAAGTTGGGGTGCGCGAGCGCCTGGGCCGGGGTGACGTCGCGCAGCTGGTCGCGAGTCATCCCGCGGAACGGCCCGCCGCTTGCCGTGACGACGAGCCGTCGGACCTCCGACGCGCGGCCGCCCCGCAGCGACTGGGCGATGGCCGAGTGCTCGGAGTCGACCGGCACGATCTGCCCGGGCGCGGCGGCAGCCTTGACGATCGGCCCGCCGATGATGAGCGACTCCTTGTTGGCCAGGGCCAGCCGGCTGCCGGCCGCGAGGGCCGCCAGCGTGGGTCGCAGCCCGATCGAGCCGGTGATCCCGTTGAGCACGACGTCGGCTCCGCTGCCTGCGGCGGTCGTGCTCGCCTCTCCCCCGACGACCACGTCGGGGTCGTATGCCGCGAGCCCGGCCTGTGCGGCATACGAGCCGATCGCGGAACGCACCTGCTCGACCGTGCCGCTCGCCGCCGCGACGAGCGCGGCCCGGGTGGCGACCGCCTGGCGGGCCAGCAGGTCGATGTTGCCCCCGGCGGAGAGGGCGGTGACCCTGAACCGGCCTTCGTTGCGGGCGATGACGTCGAGGGCCTGGGTACCGATCGAGCCGGTGGACCCGAGGATGGCGACGGTCTGGGAGGAGGTCACCAAGACATTCTCGGTCACTCCGGGCAGGCGGCGGCTCGCGGGCCGGTCAGAGCCGGTGGACCGCCGTGATGTACAGCGCCTCCTCGGCCGCGGAGACGTCCTCCAGGACGGCCCGGATGGCGAGGTAGGCCCCGTGGTCGTCGTTCTCCAGGGTGCGCACGCCGTCCCAGATGACCTCGACCGGGCGACCGGCCTCACGGCTCATCGTCGTGAGCGAGTCGGCGAGGGCGTCCAGGTTGCCACCGAACCAGTGCGGGAACGCCAGCGAGCTCGCGAACTGCGCCAGGGACTCGGCCTTGGACGACCCGGCCGGGACGAGGCGCACGTCACGGCCACGACTGCGTGCCTCGCGGATGAGGGCGACGATGTCCACGGCTCCGCCAACGTCGCTGATCACGGGTTCCCTTCCTTGATCTGCTGGAAGTGAGCGTAATGGTCGGGCGTCCAGTACAGGTCACCCGAACGGCCCCCAATGATCCGGAGCGGTCCGCGATCCCCTTGCGACCCGGCCTTGACCGTGTACTCCCGGTAGTACCCGGACGCTTCCCTGGGCAGGATCCGCTCCCGGTTGGCGAAGGTCTGCCCGTCCTCCCGGTAGCGGAACGGGCCGCCGGCATGGATCGTGACGAGCATGTCGCGGGCCACCTTCGGCAGGTCCCTCGCGGCGACGGTCGGCAGGCCGGAGTCCGGGGTCGGGCCGGACCGGGGCGGCGGGCTCGCCGAGCCCTCGTGGGAGGTGGACGTCGCGGACGTGCCCACCGCGCTCGGCGAGGGGTCGACGGAACGCCGGTGCCCGGCATACCAGAGCAGGGTCACGAGGGCGAGGACGAGGAAGCCGGCCGCCACGAGGCGGCTGGATGAGGACCTGGCAGGGTTCACGGAGGACATTCTGGTGGTTCTCGGGGGTTCGGACCGGCCAATGGCCAGCGCCGGTGGGGCAAACCGGTCGAACCGGGGCGGTCAGAGGGCGATGCCGACGTACTTCGTCTCCAGGTACTCCTCGATGCCCTCGAAACCGCCTTCTCGGCCGAACCCGGACTGCTTCACCCCGCCGAACGGAGCGGCCGGGTTGGACACGATGCCCTGGTTGACCCCGACCATCCCGAACTCCAGGCCCTCGGAGACCCGGATGACGCGGGCGTTGTCGCGCGTGAAGACGTAGGCGACGAGGCCGTACTCGCTGGAGTTGGCGATGCGCAGGGCGTCGGACTCGGTGCCAAAGGTGGTGATCGGCGCGACCGGGCCGAAGATCTCCTCGCGCATGACGCGTGCGGTCTCGGGGACGTCGACGAGGACGGTCGGCGGGTAGAAGTTGCCCCGTCCCGGGAGCGGGGCGCCACCGGTGAGGGTCCGGGCGCCCGCGGCGACGGCGTCCTCGACGAGCTCGTGGACACCGGCGCGCGCCTTGGGGGTGATCAGCGGGCCGACGTCGACGCCCTTCTTGGTGCCCTTGCCGACGACGAGCGCCGCCATCCGGGCAGCGAACTTGCGGCCGAACTCCTCCGCGACCGACTCCTGGACGAGGAACCGGTTGGCCGCGGTGCAGGCCTCGCCGATGTTGCGCATCTTGGCGAGCATCGCGCCGTCGACGGCCGCGTCGATGTCGGCGTCGTCGAAGACGATGAACGGGGCGTTGCCACCGAGCTCCATCGACAGCCGGAGCAGCTGCTCGGCGGACTGCTCGACGAGCACCTTGCCGACACCGGTCGAGCCGGTGAAGGTCAGCTTGCGCAGCCGCGGGTCACGGATGATCGGCTCGGAGAGGGCGGCCGAGTGGGTCGTCGTGACGACGTTGAGGACGCCCTTGGGGACCCCGACCTCCTCCAGCAGCGCCGCCAGGGCGAGCATCGTGAGCGGCGTCTCGTGGGCCGGCTTGACGACCATCGTGCAGCCCGCGGCGATGGCCGGGCCGATCTTGCGCGTGCCCATGGCGAGCGGGAAGTTCCACGGCGTGATCATGTAGGTGGGGCCGACCGGCTGCTTCATGGTGACCAGCCGGGTCGCGCCGTTGGGGGCCACGGCATACCGGCCGCCGATCCGGACCGCCTCCTCGCTGAACCAGCGGAAGAACTCCGACCCGTAGGCGACCTCGCCACGCGCCTCGGCGAGGGTCTTGCCCATCTCGAGGGTCATCAGGAGGGCGAAGGTGTCGGTGCGCTCGACGAGCAGCTCGTATGCCGCGCGCAGGATCTCCCCGCGGTCGCGAGGAGCCGTCCGGGCCCAGTCCGCCTGCGCCGCGACGGCTGCGTCGAGCGCGGCTGCCCCGTCGGCGACGGTGCCGTCGGCGATCGTCGTCAGGACCGCCCCGGTGGCCGGGTCGGTGACGTCGAACGTCGCCCCGTCGCTGGACGCGCGCCACTGCCCGCCGACGAACAGCTGGGTGGGGACCGCGTCCAGGACCGACTTCTGGCTGACCGGCATACGTCGCGCTCCTCGTTCGTGCTCTCTCGTGGTGTCAGACCGAACCTCTGCTAGCAGACCTTGGGTCACTCAGCAGAGGCTGCAACCTGTGCTGGGGGAACCAGCCTCTGCTAGCAGAGGCTACGACGTGGGCAGGGTGCGCCAGTCATCGGTCTGGTCACCCGGTGGGCTCGTCCTTGGTGTCGTGCGTGGTGTCGAGCGTGGTGTCGTTGCGGGTGACCTCGGCACCGGTTCGGGGGTCGACGGCGGTCGCCCCCGGCGGCAGGTTGGACAGGTCGGGCGCGACGACCGTGTACTCGGTGGTGTCCGGCAGCCGCACGTGGCCGTCGACGACGTTCTCCTGGCCCACGAGGACCAGGTCGGCGAAGCTGCGGGTCGGCAGGGTGAGCCCCTTGAAGTACGCCGGCGCGAGGCCCCACTGGATCGCCATCAGGACGAGGCCGAACAGGAGCGAGACGACGCCGACGACGGCGACCGCTCCGATCCCGAAGATCGTCACGTTGTTGCCGTCGCTGTCGGTCAGCCAGTCGGCCGCGGCGTAGCTCTTCAGGGCGTAGACGAACATGGCGAACAGGAAGATGCCGCCGACGAGCGGGATGAGTCCGCGCATGACGAAGTGCCGGGTCGTGTCCCGCAGGGAGTGCCGGTAGAACCAGACGCAGGCGATACCGGTCAGACCGTAGTAGAAGGCGATCTGCAGCCCGATGGCCCCGATGAGCGCGGTCAGGATGCTGGTGCTGATGAGCGTCATGAGCAGGTAGAAGGCTGCCGAGACGACACCCATGCCGACGGTGGACCAGGTCGGCGTGAGGAACCGGGGGTGGATCCTGGCGAACTTCTCCGGAATCGCCCGGTAGACCGCCATCGACAAGGTGGTCCGGGCCGTCGGCAGAATCGTGGTCTGGGTCGATGCGGAGGCCGACGTGAGGATCGTGATGGCGAGCAGCGCCAGCCCGACGTGCCCCAGGGTCGAGGTCCCGTAGAGCGTCGGTCCGATGGCGCCGAACACGTCGTCGGCGTTGCTGTCGTTGCCGAGCCCAATTCCCTTGTCGCCGGTGCCGGCGAACGCGACGGCTGAGACGGTGACGAGGACGTAGATGAGCAGGAGCATGACGGTCGAGATGACCGCGGCGCGTCCCGGCGTGCGGCCGGGGTCGTCGGCCTCCTCGTTGGTCGCGACCGCCGTGTCCCAGCCCCAGTAGATGAACACGGCAAGCAGGACCGTCGAGGAGATGACCGGCATGGACAGCCCGCCCGGCCACAGCCAGGAGAGCGAGGGGTGGATCGACCCGGCGGGCGCCTTGCCGGCATACACCTTGACGAGGGCAGTCACCGCGAAGGCGATGAGCGTGACGATCTCGATACCGAGCAGGCCGTACTGGAGTCGTGCGGACACCTCGATGCCTCGGTAGCAGATCCAGGTCATGATGGCGATCCAGATCAGTCCGGCGACCGTGGACCAGAAGGTGCTCGTGTCGAGGCTGTTGTGGATGCCGAGCTCGTTGGCCAGGGTGAACGAGTACGACCCGGCGATCTGGGCCAGGTTGGCCATCACGATGATGTCGGCGACGACGATGCCCCAGCCGCCCATCCAGCCGACGACCGGCCCGAACGCGCGGGTCGCCCAGGTGAAGGTGGTGCCACAGTCAGGCTCGGCCTCGTTGAGCTCCTTGTAGGCGACCGCGATGAAGTACATCGGGATGAAGGCGAGGACCATGATGCCGGCCGCCTTGACGCCGGCACCCTCGGCAACGACGAAGCCGAGGGTGGCGGCCAGGGAGTAGGCAGGTGCCGTCGAGGCGATGCCGACGATGACACTGCCGAGCAGCCCGAGGGCGCCGGGCTTGAGCCCCTTGCTGGAGACTCCGGCAGAGTCGGGTGCGGGCGCGGGCGCTGCGTGGGTGGCTGCACTCATGGGCGGTCCTTCGAGATGGATTGGTGCGGTGGTCAAGCAGTTCGGAAGGTCAGGCGCGCTTGGCCCGGCGAGCCGCGACGAGCTGGGCGCCGAGGACGAACGCGACCGAGACGAGGAACATGACCGTCCCGATCACGTTGATCTGCACCGGAGTTCCGCGCTGGGACGCGCCCCACACGTACATGGGGAAGGTGACCGAGTTCGGGCTGGCGTTGAAGTTGGTGATGATGTAGTCGTCGAAGCTCAGCGAGAACGCGAGCAGTGCGCCCGCCGCGATACCGGGCGCCACGAGCGGCAGGGTGACCCGGACGAAGGTCGACACCGGCCTGGACCCCAGATCGGCGGCCGCCTCCTCCAGCCGCGGGTCCAGGGAGGCCACCCTGGCCTTGACCGCGACGACGACGAAGGACAGGCAGAACATGATGTGCGCGATGAGGATCGCCAGCTTGCCCGTCGACAGCCCGATGTTGAGGAAGAGCGCCAGCAGGCTGGAGCCCATGACCACCTCTGGGGTGGCCATCGGCATGAAGATGAGCAGGTTGGTCGTCGCCCGACCGCGGAACCGGTGCCGGCCGAGGGCGAACGCGATCATCGTGCCGAGGAAGGTCGCGACGACCGACGCCGTGAGCCCGATCCGCAGCGAGAGCCCGAGCGAGTCGCAGATGCCCGGGGTGCCGCACGGGTGCAGCCAGGCGTCGAGGCTGAACCTCTTGAGCTCGTAGTTGAACCGGCCGTCGGGCTTGTTGAAGGAGTAGATGGCGACGACGAGGTTCGGGACGAGCAGGATGGTGAGCGTGGCCATCGCGGCCACGGTGAGCAGGTGCCTTCGGATCCAGGACATGTCAGACCAGCTCCTCGGTGCCGGCCTTGCGCACGTAGGCCGTGACCATCCCCAGGATGAGGATGAGCAGGATGAAGGACAGCGCCGCCGCGAGGGGGTAGTCCAGGACCCGCAGGAACTGGCTGTCGATGACCTGGCCGATCATCACCGTGTTGGTGTTGCCGAGCAGCCGGCTGTTGATGTAGTCGCCGGCGGCGGGGATGAAGGTCAGCAGGGTGCCCGACACGACACCGGGCAGCGACAGCGGCCAGGTGACGTAGCGGAAGGTCTCGCGGGGGGTGGCGTACAGGTCGCCGGCCGCCTCAAGGAGCCGGCCGTCGAGCCGGTCCAGGGACGTGTAGAGCGGCAGGATCATGAACGGCAGGAAGTTGTAGGTGAGGCCCCAGACCACCGCCCACGGCGACCCGAGGATCTGGCCGTTCGGCGACAGGTGGAGGAACTCCAGGACGTTGCCGAACCAGTCGAAGAGGAAGCCGAGGTGCAGCCAGCCGAGGAGCTTCTCCAGGAGGCCGCCCTCGCCGGACAGGATGGACTGCCAGGCCATCGTGCGGATGAGGAAGCTGGTGAAGAACGGCGCGATGACCAGGACGAGGAGGAAGTTCTTGGCCCGCCCCTTGCGGGAGGCGATGAAGTAGGCGAGCGGGTAGCCCAGCGCCAGGGACAGGAGGGTGGCGATCCCGGCATACACGAGGGACCGGAGCAGCTGTGGCCAGTAGGCCTGCAGTGCCTCCCAGTAGACCGCGACGTTGCCCGTGAGTACGTAGCCGTCGTCGACGTTGCCCTGCTGCAGGGACGTCGAGAGTGTGGTGACCATCGGCGCGACGAAGAAGACGATGAGCCAGAGCAGGCCGGGGGCGAGCAGCGCGTAGGGCACCCAGTTGGCCCGCCGCCGACGAGGCCGTGCCGGTGTGCCGGGGCTGCGGGTCGGAAGGGCCGACTCGGCGACGGCCTCAGCCATGGTCGACCACGACGCCCGCGTCCTCGGCCTGGTTCTGGTCGAGGACGAACTCCTGACCCGGATCCCAGGACACCGTGACGTTCTCACCGACGCAGGCCCGGGCCGACCCGTCGTTCTGCTGGACGACCATGACCTCGAAGCCCCACGGCATACGGACGAGGTACTGGGTCGCGACGCCGGTGAACGAGGCGTCGGTGACCAGGCCCGCCATCTTGTTGCGCCCGCCCCCGCCGAGCCGGAGCTTCTCGGGCCGCACGCCGATCCAGATGTCCTTCAGCCCGGCGGGCAGCAGCTCGGCGGAGACGACGACGTCCTGGCCGTGGGCGCGGGCCGGGACCACTCCCCCGCTGGGCGGCCCGGTGACGGAGGCCTCGATCAGGTTGGACTGGCCGAGGAAGTTGGCGACGAAGGTCGACGCGGGACGCTCGTAGAGGGTCGCCGGGTCGCCGAGCTGCTCAACCCGGCCGGCGTTCATGACGGCGATCGTGTCGGCCATCGTCATGGCCTCTTCCTGGTCGTGCGTGACGTGGATGAAGGTGAGGCCCACCTCGGACTGGATCCGCTTGAGCTCGATCTGCATCTGCCGACGCAGCTTGAGGTCGAGGGCGCCGAGCGGCTCGTCGAGGAGCAGCACGTCAGGTCGGTTGACGACGGCCCGCGCCAGCGCCACCCGCTGTTGCATGCCGCCGGAGAGCTGGGACGGCTTCTTCTTGGCGACCGGCCCCAGCTGGACCAGGTCGAGCGCCTCCACGGCCTTGGCCATCGCATTCCGGTCGCCCTTGCGCTTGAGCCCGAAGGCCACGTTGTCCAGCACCGACATGTGCGGGAAGAGCGCGTAGGACTGGAACACCGTGTTGACATTGCGTTGGTAGGCCTTGGAGCCGGTGATGTCCTTGTCACCGATGAGGATGCTGCCCGACGTGGGTGCCTCCAGCCCGGCGACCATGCGCAGGGTCGTCGTCTTCCCGCATCCGGACGGGCCGAGGAGGGCGAAGAAGCTGCCGCCGGGAACGGTCAGGTCCATCGGGTGGACCGCCGTGAACGTCTCGAACTCCTTGCTGATCCCGACGAGGCGAAGGTCCTCGGTCGTCGTCACGGCGGCCATCAGCCGGCCGTCAGCTCGGAGAAGGCCTGGGAGTACTTCGTCTCCTGGGCGGCGGTGAGGCCCTTGAACACGTGGGCGTAGGACAGCGTCTTCGCGTCCGGGACGATGAGCGGGTTGCTGGCGACCGCGGGGTCCGTCCGCTGGAGGATCGCCGCTGTGCCCCGGACCGGGGAGATGTAGTTGACGTAGTCGACCACCTGGGCCATGACCTCCGGTTCGTAGTAGTAGTTGATGAGCTTCTCGGCGTTCGCCTTGTGCTGGGCGAGCGCCGGGATGACGAAGTTGTCCGACCACAACGTGCAGCCGGTGGTCGGCAGGGTGTAGCCGAGGCTGGGGTTGTCGACCTTGAGCTGGACGACGTCGCCGGTCCATGCGAAGCAGGCCGCCGTGTCCCCGGAGCTGAGCGGCTTGCCGTACTCGTTGCCGGTGAAGCCCTTGATCTGGCCGGCGTCCTTGGCCTTCTTGATCTCGTCGATAGCGGCGTTGAAGTCGGCGTCGGTGAAGTCGGCGATGTCCTTGCCCATGGCCATCATGACCAGCCCGACGGTGTCCCTCATCTCGGTGAGGAGCGTGACCCGACCCTTGAGCCGGGTGTCGGTGAGCAGCTGGTCCACGCTCTCGACCTTGACCCCGCCCGTCGCCTTGGGGTTGTAGGCGATGCCGGCGAACCCGCTCTGCCACGGGACGGAGTAGAGGCGGCCGGGGTCGAACTCGACGGTGACGAGTGAGTCGACGATGTTGGCGTGGTTGGGGAAGTTGGCCAGGTTGATCTTCTGGACGTAGCCCTGTCGGATGAGGCGCGCGACCATCCAGTCGGTCGAGCACCACGTGTCGCGACCGGTGTCCTTGCCGGCCGCGAGGAGCGGGCGGACCTTGGCATAGAACTCGTCGTTGTCGTTGTAGTCCTCGGTGTAGTTGACCTTCAGCCCGGTCTGCTTGGTGAACGCATCCAGGGTGGGGTGGCCCTGGGTCTTGTCGTCGACGTCGATGTACTCGGGCCAGTTGCTCCAGTTGACGACCTTCTCGGTCGTCGAGAGGTCCTTGGCAGCGGCGGCGGTGGGGGTGGTTGCGGCAGCTGCGCCGCCGCCGGGGTTGCGGCCCTTGATCCCGCACCCCGCGAGGGCTGTCACCCCGAGCCCCGCGGCGCCGAGGAGCGCGCTGCGCCGGCTGACCATGCCACGGGCGAGGGCCGCCCGGAACACGAGGTTGTCTTCAGTCATGTGGCGGTCCTTCGGGGGTGGGGGATGGAGGTCGAGGACGCGTCGGGCGGACGCGTCGTCAGCTGTCGATGTTGGCCATCACGTGCTTGATCCGGGTGTAGTCCTCGAGCCCGTACATGGACAGGTCCTTGCCGTAGCCGGAGCGCTTGAAGCCGCCGTGCGGCATCTCGGCGACGATCGGGATGTGGGTGTTGATCCACACGCAGCCGAAGTCCAGACGCTTGCTCATCCGCATTGCGCGGCCGAAGTCCTTGGTCCAGACCGAGGAGGCCAGGCCGTAGTCGACGCCGTTGGCCCACCGAACAGCCTCGTCCTCGTCGGTGAACTTCTGGACGGTGATGACCGGACCGAAGATCTCGTTCTGGATGGCGTCGTCGTCCTGGAGCAGACCGGCGAGGACGGTCGGCTGGAGGAAGAAGCCGTCGCCGAGCTCGGCGATCCGGTTGCCCCCGGCGGCGACCCGGGCATGGTCGGGCAGCCGCTCGATGAAGCCCTGCACGTGTGCCAGCTGGGTCGGGTTGTTGACCGGGCCGAGGAGTGCGTCCGGGTCGTCCGGCATACCGACCTTGGCCTCGTTCTTCGCGTAGTCGGCGAGGGCGGCGACGAAGTCGTCGTGTATGCCGGGGGCCGCGAGGACGCGGGTGGCGGCCGTGCAGTCCTGGCCGGCGTTGAAGTAGCCGGCGACGGCGATGCCCTCGACGGCCGCCTCGATGTCGGCGTCGTCGAAGACGACGACGGGTGCCTTGCCACCGAGCTCCAGGTGGACCCGCTTGACCTGGTGGCTCGCACTCTCCGCGACGGCCATGCCGGCCCGGACCGAGCCGGTGATCGCGACGAGCGCGGGTGTGGGGTGCTCGACCACGGCGCGGCCGGTCTCGCGGTCCCCGGTGAGGACGTTGAAGGTGCCGGCCGGCAGGAACTCCGCAGCGATCTCGGCGAGGAGCAGCGTGGTCTCGGGGGTCGTGTCGCTCGGCTTGAGGACGATCGTGTTGCCGGCCGCGAGGGCCGGGGCGATCTTCCAGATGGCCATCATGAACGGGTAGTTCCACGGCGTCACCTGCCCGACCACGCCGATCGGCTCGCGCCGGATCCAGCTGGTGTGTCCCTTCAGGTACTCGCCTGCCGAGCGGCCCTCGAGCAGCCGCGCCGCCCCCGCGAAGAACCGCACCTGGTCGACGGCCGGCGGGAGCTCCTCGGTGGCTGTCAGCGCGCGCGGCTTGCCGGTGTTCTCGGCCTCCAGCCGGACGAACTCGTCGGCCCGCGCCTCGATGGCGTCGGCGATCTTCAGGAGGGCCTGCTGCCGCTCGCTCGGGGTCGTCTGGCCCCACTCCTCGAAGGCCTTGGCGGCCGAGGCGTATGCCGCGTCGACGTCGACCGCGCTGCTCACCGGGGCCTTGGCGACGACCTGGCCGGTCGAGGGGTCGACGATGTCAGTGGTGCGGTCGGTCTGGGCGTCGACGTACTGGCCGTCGACGAAGTTGCGCAGGGCGCGGGCCGTGCTCATCAGGGGGCGTCTCCCGTTTCATGTGCGGATTCCGTAGCCGCACTGTAGCCGCGATGCACTAATTCCAACAGGCACTCGTCACGGAAATGTCGAAAACATCTGGCTACAGCCATGTTGCCTACGGATTTCGTCGTGGCAGGACTTGCCTTCTTCGGAGCCCGCAGGCACCATTGGGGGCATGGCACGCACTGGCACCGGCGCCCGGAACTCCCGGCCTTCCCGCCCCGCTGCCCTGGCGGAGGCGCGTTCGGAGTTCCGGCTGGACGAGGTGTCCAAGACGATCATCGAGCACCTCCAGAACGACGGCCGCCAGTCCTACGCCACTATCGCCAAGGCGGTAGGACTCTCCGAAGCCGCTGTGCGACAACGGGTTCAGCGCCTCCTGGACGCCGAGGTCATGCAGATCGTGGCCGTGACCGATCCCCTACAGGTGGGCTTCCGCCGACAGGCGATGATCGGCATCCGCGTCGACGGCGACCTCCTGTCCGTCGGTGACGCGCTCACCGACATGGCCGAGGTCTCCTACGTCGTCACCACCGCCGGATCCTTCGACCTGCTCGCCGAGGTCGTCTGCGAGGACGACGAGCAGCTCCTCGACCTGCTGACCCGAGGGATCCGGATGCTGCCCGGCGTCCAGTCGACCGAGACCTTCGTCTATCTCAAGCTCAACAAGCAGCACTACAACTGGGGGACCCGCTGACGCGGAACCCCGAACCCCCCGTCCCGCAACAATCCTGTCCCTCAACAATCCTTGCCCCGCAACCGGACCCACCTCCAGCAAAGGAAGACTGAACCATGACCACGACACCCGCCGGCACGGCATACAACGATGCCGCCCGCGACCACCTGTGGATGCACTTCACGCGCCACTCGGTGTTCGAGGACCCCGGCAACGGTGGGCTGGGCCAGCCCGTCCCGATCATCACCCGTGGCGAGGGGCACCGGATCTGGGACAGCAACGGCAAGGAGTACATCGACGGCCTCGCCGGTCTGTTCGTCGTCAACGCGGGCCACGGCCGGACCGAGATCGCCGAGGCGATGGCCAAGCAGGCGAGCGAGCTGGCGTTCTTCCCGCTCTGGTCCTACGCCCACCCGCGGGCCATCGAGCTCGCCGAGCGGCTGGCCGCCGGCGCGCCGGGTGACCTCAACCGGGTCTTCTTCACCACCGGTGGTGGCGAGGCCGTCGAGACCGCCTGGAAGCTGGCCAAGCAGTACTTCAAGCTGACCGGCAAGCCGACCAAGCACAAGGTGATCTCGCGCTCGGTCGCCTACCACGGGACCCCGCAGGGCGCCCTGTCGATCACCGGCATCCCGGCCGCCAAGGAGATGTTCGAGCCGCTCGTGCCCGGTGCCTTCAAGGTCCCCAACACCAACCTCTACCGAGCGCCGGAGCACCTGCGCGACGACGAGAAGGCGTTCGGCCGCTGGGCCGCCGACCGGATCGGCGAGGCCATCGAGTTCGAGGGCCCCGACACCGTCGCTGCCGTGTTCCTGGAGCCGGTCCAGAACTCCGGCGGCTGCTTCCCGCCGCCGCCCGGCTACTTCGAGCGGGTCCGCGAGATCTGCGACGAGTACGACGTGCTCCTCGTCTCCGACGAGACGATCTGCGCCTTCGGCCGGATCGGCTCGATGTTCGCCTGTGACGACTTCGGCTACCAGCCCGACATCATCACGTCGGCCAAGGGCATCACCTCCGGCTACGCCCCGCTCGGTCTGATGGTCGCCTCCGAGCGGCTCTTCGAGCCGTTCAGGCACGGCACGACGTACTTCCCGCACGGCTACACGTGGGGTGGCCACCCGGTCTCCTGCGCCGCGGCGATGGCCAACCTGGACATCTTCGACCGCGAGGGCCTCAACGACCACGTCAAGGAGAACGCCCCGAAGTTCCGGGCCACCCTGGAGAAGCTGCTGGACCTTCCGCTCGTCGGTGACGTCCGCGGCGCCGGCTACTTCTACGGCATCGAGCTGGTCAAGGACAAGGAGACCCGAGAGACGTTCAACGACGAGGAGTCCGAGCGGCTGCTGCGCGGCTACCTGTCCAAGGCGCTCTTCGACGCGGGCCTCTACTGCCGCGCCGACGACCGTGGCGACCCGGTCGTCCAGCTCGCCCCGCCGCTGACCATCGGCCAGGCCGAGTTCGATGACATCGAGCAGCGCCTGCGTGGCGTGCTCGCTGAGGCGTCCAACCACCTCTGAGGTGGCCCCCTCCCCGCTTCGGTTTATCGGGTCACCCGATAAACCGAAGCGACACAGAGTTGCAAAGCGCGTAGGAGTCGGCAGTGTCGGGTGAAGGTCTGAGGCCACTGTGGTGGGACGGTCTCCCGACCCCCGCTCCGTATGCCGGTGAGCTGCCGGCCGCCGTCGACGTCGCCATCGTCGGCGGCGGCTACACCGGACTCTGGACGGCCTACTACCTGCTCCGGCAGCGACCCGACGCCCAGGTCGTCGTGGTCGATGCGAAGCATGCCGGCTTCGGGGCGAGCGGGCGCAACGGCGGCTGGGTGTCGGCCCTGTGGCCCGTCGGCCTGGACTCCGTTGCGGCACAGTCGGATCGGGAGACCGCTCTCTCGTTCGGCGCTGCGCTGCGCGACACCGTCGACGAAGTCGGTCGGGTGATCGCCGAGGAGGCGATCGACGCCGACTTCGTCAAGGGCGGAACCCTCGTCGTGGCCCGCAACAAAGCCCAGGCCGCCCGGGCCCGGGCCGAGGCCGAGCAAGGTGCGACCTGGCAGGACGGGACGGTCTGGCTGGACCGGGACGAAGCCGTCGTGCGACTGGCGGCGACAGGCGTCGAAGGCGCGACCTTCAACCCCAACTGCGCCCGCGTCCAGCCGCGTCACCTGGTTGACGGGCTCGCCCGGGCAGTTCGCGCTCGCGGGGGCGTCATCGCGGAGGGAACCCGGGTGGCCACCATCGAGCCCGGGCTCGTCCGCCTCGCCTCGGGACGAATCATCAAGGCCCGCACGGTGATTCGGGCCACCGAGGCCTGGACCGCACGGCTACCCGGGCTCCGTCGGCGGATCGCGCCCGTCTACTCCCTCATGGTGGCCACGGCGCCGGTTCCCGAGCGAGTCTGGGAGACCATCGGTCTGCAGCGGTTCGAGACGTTCAGCGACCACCGGCACGTCGTCATCTACGGGCAGCGGACGGCTGACAACCGGATCGCCTTCGGTGGCCGAGGCGCTCCCTACCACCGCGGATCTGCCATCGGTGCGGCATACGACCACGACCCGCTCGTGTTCGCTGCCCTTCGGCACACCCTAAGCGACCTGCTCCCCCAGCTCGGCGACGTCGAGTTCACCCACGCCTGGGGTGGACCGCTCGGCATCGCGCGCGACTGGAACCCCAGCGTCGGCCTCGACGCCTCGACCGGCATCGGCTGGGCCGGTGGCTACGTCGGCGACGGCGTGGCAGCCACCAACCTCGCCGGCCGGACCCTCGCCGACCTGATCTGTGGCGTCCACTCCCCCCTCACCGAGCTGCCGTGGGTCGGCCACCGGTCACCGGACTGGGAGCCAGAACCGTTGCGCTGGTTGGGGATCAACGCCGGCCTGCGGGTGGCTGCCGCCGCCGACCACGAGGAGTCGATCACCGGTCGCCCGGCTCTCCTCGGCCGCGCCCTGTCGGCCCTCACCGCCCACTAACGCTTGAGTCCGTCGGGCGGCGAAGCGCCGCCCGCGACGGCGGCATCGGTGGCTCAGGCCTCGGCGAGCACGAATGTGTCCCCGCGCGTGATCGGCGTGACCGTGCCGTCCGGGTCGATGCCGTCGATCTCGACGTCCGGGCTCCCGATGACGACGTCGACGTGGGTGGCCGACTGGTTGAGGCCCGCGTCGACGCGCTGCTCGGAGGTCATCGCGACAGCTCCGTCGACGTTCACCGGATAGCCGGTCCCCCAGGCGATGTGCGAGCCGACGTTCTCGTCGTAGAGCATGTCCTGGAAGACCAGCCCGGTGCGCCGCACCGCCGAGTCCTTGTCGACGATGGCGAGCTCGCCGAAGTGACGACTGCGCGGGATGAGGTCGAACTGTGCCTGCACCGCCTCCTCGCCCCGGGTCGCGGTCGCCCCCTTCACCGTGCCGTCGCGGATCTCCAGCTGCAGCCCCTCGACGCGGGCGTTCATCGCCACGAGGAAGAACGGTGCCGTGGTCCGGGCCACGCCCTCGACCCGCCGCCAGTCCGGCGCGACGAAGACCTCCTCGGTGGGGAGGTTCGGGTTGAACTCGACTCCGTCGGCATTGACGGCCGGGCCGCCGGCCCAGCGCGCGCCCGCGGGCAGGCCCATCGTCAGGTCCGTCCCCGGCCCGCGGTAGCGAACCCGGTCGAAGCCGCGCGCGTTGAGCATCTCGCGCCGCAGGACGAGCCCGGCGAGATGGTCCTGCCACGACGTGACCGGGTCGGCCTGGTCCAGGCGCATGGCAACCTTGATCGCCTCCCAGAGTCGCATCGTGTCAGGTGTCCCGAGAACCGCCTCGGCCCAGCCCGGCGTCGGGGCCGCGACCACGGTCCAGGCCACGGTGTTCGTCGTGACGATCGGCATGACCTCCTTGACCAGGTCGAGTGGCGTCGCCGCGGCCAGCCGGCTCGGGTCCAGCCCTTCCATCAGAGTCGGGTTGGGGTTTCCCGTCAACGAGATGAGGGCCGGCCGGTCCTCGCGCCACGCACGGACGCCCTCGAGCTCGTGCGGCAGCGACTTGCCGAGGTCCTCCTCGCGGGCGTGCAGCACCTCCGAGCGCCGCAGGTGCTGGTCGAGGTAGTCGATGGTGACCTTGCTGGCGCCCACCCGGTAGGCCTCGTCGGCCAGTGCCCGGGCCGTGGCGACGTGCTCGGGGTAGCCCCGGATCACGACACGTTGCCCCGGCTGGACGTTGACACCGATCCTGATGACGAGCTCGGCATAGGCCTTGAGCTCATGGTCGAAGGGCTCGATCATCATGTGCGCCTCTCCTGGGGGATTGGACTAGCTGCCGGCATCAGTCTGCCCTCCCCGAGCGCGACGGCCACGGACGGAGGACGTGGCGGAGCTGGGAGAGCGGTGACTGGCCCCACCGCGCCAGCTCCTCGGCCGTGGAACCCGCGATCGCCTCCAGCCAGGTCAGCGAGCGGTTGACCGGCAGGACGACCATGGCCGCCCGCAGCAGCTCGTCGAACTCGACCGGCGTCACCACGTCGTTCCAGACCTCGGCGTATGCCGCGAAGACCGGTTCGTGGGCGATCCCGGTCCGGGCGGTCAACCAGGACCAGAGCGCCCACAGGACCTCGGGAGCCGAGGACCACTGGGAGTCACCGAAGTCGAAGAGGCGCAGGCCACCATCGACCATGAGCACGTTGCCGGGATGGAGATCGCCATGGTTGAGGGTCGTCGGCATCGGGCCTACGGCGAGCGTTGCGGCCGCCCGTGCCACGTCGCCACGTGCCGCCTCGAAGGCCGGACGCTCCTCCGGGGAGATGTGCGACGGATGGCTCGGGTCGAGACCGGCATACCGCTCGACCAACAGCTCGAAGCGGTCGGAAACCGTTGTGGGAGAACAGTTCGGGAGCCCAAGAGCCAGCAGACGCTCCGCCTCGGGGAGCACGCGCCGCTGGAGGTCGGCAGCCTCCCGGACGATCTCGAGCCACTCCGCCGGACTCGGCTCGTGGTCGTCGGCCAGCGTCGGACCGCGATCCCGGGTAAGCATCCAGCCCCGCTCGGCATCGACACCGAGGGGTGTGTCCACGCGGTCGGGCGCCATCTCGGCCAGGGCATCATGCAGCGCTGGCTCGTGTGCGAGCCCGGGGGCATTGGCCTTGAACCAGACCGGCCCCTGGTCCGTCGGGGCCACCAGCTGGGTGGACCAGGGACGGATGCGGCGCTGCACGCTGGGCCCGCTCTGCCTCAGACCGGCCGCCTCGAGGGTCGATGCGATCCACGCGTCGGCTCCAGCCCGCCACTGCGGCGAGCGCACGAGCGCGGAGAAGGGCGTAGCGGTCGGGTCGTCGGTCGGGTAGTCGGTCACTCCGGAACTCGGGCCACGATGTAGAGCCGCTCGGTCTCCACCTCGACGCCCGCGAGCGGACCGCGCCGGTACCACTCGACGACCTCCAGGCCGCTCCCGCGGACCGCCGCGAGCACCTGCTCGGGGTCGTGGAGGACGAAGTCCACGTCGACCTCGTGCCCGAGGAACTCGGTCGTGTGCAGGACCTCGTCGCCGAGGTGCAGGGCCAGCGCCAACCAGCCCCCGGGGCGGATCGGGCGGGCCAGTCCGGCCAGGACCGGTCCCAGCTCGGACCCGGCGAGGTGTACGAGCGCGTACCAGGCGACGACCGCGCCCCATCCGCCCGCCCGAGCGGGCCGCATGAGCGAGCTGAAGTCGCCGACCTCGAAGGTCACCTCCGGGACGCGGGCCCGCGCCTCGGCCACCATGGCCGGAGAGAGGTCGAGACCCGTCACCTCGGCGCCGGCCGCGGCGAGGCGCGCGGCCGCCTGCCCCGGCCCGCAGCCGACCTCGACAACCGGGTCCGGCCCAGCGAGCTCAGCCACCCGGTCGAGCAGCCAGGCCTCGAAGGGCTTGTGGTCCAGCTCGTCACCGAGCTGCGCGGCATACGTGGACGCGACAGCGTCGTATGCCGCGCGCACCCGGGCATCCCGCGCCGCAGGGCCCCCGGCGAGCACGACCTCACGGTCGACGGCCGGTGCCGCGGGCGGCGCCTGCTCGCCGAGGTCAACGGGGCCGAGCAGGTGGACCCAGCGACGGTCCTGCTGACCCGGCCGCAGCTCGAGCTCGCGCACGAGCGGGTCGGACCGCTCGGCCAGCCGTCGAAGACACGCCTCGACCTGCTCCCGGTCGGTGAAGGCGTGCAGCCGCTCGGTGCGCGTGCGCAGCTCTCCCGGTGCCTGCGGCCCGCGCAACAGCAGCACGGTGATGAGCGCTCGCTCGTCCGCGGACAGGGAGAGGTGCTCGGCGAGACGTTGGTGGTACTTGAGGGCGCGTTGACCGGTCGAGCCCCACACGACCCGCACCAGCTCGCGCTGCTTGAGCACCCGGGCGGTCGCCTCCACGAAGGACTCGTCGTAGCTGACGACCGGCTCGCGGCTGCTGCTCTGGTTGCAGGCCGCACGCAGTGCGTTGAGCGACAACGGATAGGTGGCCGGAACGGTGACCTGCTTCTCGAGCAGGCTGCCGAGCACCCGTTGCTCGGCCGGGTCGAGGACCGGCACGTCGGACATGACCCGACGATATCGGCCACGCCGCTCGGTAGGGTCGGCTCATGGCGGCGGCACCGACGATCGAGGTCCTTCGACCCCTTTGCGCGGCGCCCAGATGAGCACCGGGCGCTCTCGTCGGGCGCACCGCGAGATCGACTCACTGGACCAGCTACGCGAGGTTCTGGCGACACGAAAGACGTTGCGCGGCATACGGATCCAGAACCTTGACCTCACCGACGCCGGTCCGGAGCTGCTCGCCCGGTCGGACCTGGCCGGGCTCGTGGTCCTCGGTGGACGGGTCTCCGACGAGGTGGCGACTCACCTGCGCAGCCACGGGGCCGTGCTCTTCCCTGCCTCGGTCGACGCCCCCGTCGACGTCTATCCGTCCGACCTCTACCGGCCCGAGGACCTGTATGCCGGCCTCGCCCCCGACGGCTACGACGCGACGCCCGACGCCCGGGCCTACCGCTGGTCGCTCGACCCGGCGCTCGCCGGCGATGTCTATGTCGCCCTGCTGCGCGCCATCCACGACGACTCGGTCACCGATGCGCTCGACGAACGACTCGAGGGCCGGCGGGTCGTCGGCGTCATGGGCGGTCACGCGGTGGCCCGCGGAGATAACGCGTATGCCGCGACAGCGCACCTCGGCCACCGGCTGGCCGAGGCGGGGCTGGTCGTCGTCACCGGCGGCGGGCCGGGGGCGATGGAGGCGGCCAACCTCGGTGCCTTCGCACGGCACACGAGCTCACTGGACGAAGCCCTTGCGCGGCTGCCGGCCGTCCCCTCGTTCCGACCGGACATCGGCGCCTGGGCGGCCCTCGCCCTGGAGGTCCGAGCCACCCTCGTCGACCCGGCTGCCCGGACCGTGACCCGCTCGATCGGGATCCCGACCTGGTTCTACGGGCACGAGCCGCCCAACGTCTTCTGCGACGGCATCGCGAAGTACTTCTCCAACGCCCTGCGCGAGGACGGGCTGCTCGCCCGGTCCACGGCCGGGGTCGTGGTCATGCCCGGCGCGGCGGGGACGGTGCAGGAGATCTTCCAGGCGGTGACACCGCTCTACTACGCAGCCGCGGGAGCCGCGCTGCCTCGCCTCGTCCTTGTCGGAACCGACCACTGGACACGGGTGGTGCCCGTTTGGCCTGCGGTCGCCGCGCTGGCGGCCGGACGAGCGATGACCGAGCGGGTCAGCCTCGTCGACGACCCGGCGCAGGCCGCGGACCTGCTCACCGACGACGGCGGGTCGCCCGGCTGATCCCGCCTGCCGTCGTTGCCGTCGTTGCCGTCGGTTCCGCGGTCACGAGGTCGAGGTCAGGACCGCGTCCACAGGACGACGCCGAGGCACATCTCGTCGGTGGTCCCTTCGCCCCACACGACGTACCGCTCGGGCTGGCCCTTGAACGCCGGCAGGGCGTCGCGGATCGACTGGTCGTGGGTGCACGAGACGGTGAGGGTGTCGCCCGCCTTCACCGAGACCGGTGTGGGCAGCGGCGTACTGCCCTGGTCGTCGAAGTTCCACATGGGGATGGCCAGGATCGTCCGCTCAGACGCCGTGCCCTTGTCGACGACGATGCGGATGGACCGGCCGAGCAGGTGCATGTGCCCGGCGACGGCCCGGATCGTTCCGGCCTCCTTCAGGGTGCGGGTGCAGGACTGGGTCGGCCCCGGTGTCACCGGCCCGCACAGGAAGTGGAGCAGGTCAGCCGTCGCCACCTGCTCGCCGAACCGCTTGCGTACGTCGGCGACGGCCATGGTGCGGTTGCACAGCTCACGGACGCCGGCCGCGCGGCGGCAGGGCAGCTCGACCGGAGCCGGCAGGAGCATCGTGTCCAGTGCCTGGGCGGAGGGGCCCGGGTCGGAGACGCGCAGGCGGGCCCTGCTGACATCTGGACCAGTGCCCACCAGCAGGTTGTAGTGGACCTGCATGACGATCTGGGTTCCCGGGTCGAGGGGGATGCCGACGCCCTTGGGCAGGACGCGCTCGCCCCCGCCCGGCGCCCACGCACCGACCCACGGGGCATTGTCCAGGGTCGCGCCCTGGCCGCCCCGGCTGATGCCCGCGTCGCCGAAGCAGGTCCACCCCGGTCCGGGGGTCGCGGCGTCGGCCGCCTTGGCCATCGCCACGTCAGCCCTGGCGACCTTGAAGACGATCACGTGGTGAACGACCTTGGGGTTGCCCGGCACGATGTCGACGCCGTCGACGAGAACCCGCTTGGCCAGTCTGGGGTCGAGCAGGAAGCACCGGTAGTCGTCGTGCCCGGTGGGTGTCGGTGGCGACGGCGTGTAGGCGGTCGGCATGGCCAGGTCGAGGAACTTCTCGCCGGCACGAAGCGGGACGATCGCCGGGGCCGTGGAGGTGGCCGCGGCGTGGGCCATCGGGCCGGACGCGCTGGGCTTGGCCAGGTTCGGCGGGAGCTGGCTGGAGGACGCACACCCGGTCAGGGCCACAGCCATGGCCGCGGCGGCGCGGACCGCAGCACGGCGGGTGGGGCGTCGTTGCACCGATCCAGCGTAACCGCGCCGGGGTCAGGCGGTGGCGGCCGCGAGCTGGCCGCAGGCGCCGTCGATGTCCGAGCCACGGGTGTCGCGGACCGTCGTCGGGATGCCGTGCCCCCGCAGGTGCTCGACGAACTGCTGCTCGACGCCCTTGCGGGACGCGGTCCACTTCGACCCCGGCGTCGGGTTCAGCGGGATCGGGTTGACATGGACCCAGCCGCGCCCACGGGCGTTGAGCTTGTCGGCCAACAGGTCGGCGCGCCAGGCCTGGTCGTTGATGTCCTTGATGAGGGCGTACTCGATCGACACCCGCCGCCCGGTCGCCTCGTAGTACAGGTATGCCGCGTCGATCGCCTCGTCGACCTTCCACCGGGTGTTGATCGGGACCAGCTCGTCACGGAGCCCATCGTCGGGAGCGTGCAGGGACAACGCCAAGGTGACCGGGATCCCTTCTCCCGCAAGCCGGTCGATGCCCGGCACGAGGCCGACCGTCGACATCGTGATGCCCCGCGCAGACATCCCGAGCCCGTCGGGCGCCGGGTCGGTGAGTCGCCGGATGGCGCCGATCGCTGCCTTGTAGTTGGCCAGCGCCTCCCCCATGCCCATGAACACGACGTTGCTCACCCGGGTCGGTCCGGCACCGCCGATCTCGTATGCCGCGGGCTCGCCCGTCTCCCCCTGGTCTCCGCCCTCGCCGGCCTCGTCGCCGAGCTCGTACCCGTCGTCGGACCCGGACGAGCCCGCCAGGGCCGGCATCGTTCCCCGGCGCAGGGCCCTCGCGGCCGCCACGACCTGCTCGACGATCTCGCCGGTCGACATGTTGCGGGTCAGGCCCTCCTGACCGGTCGCGCAGAACGGGCAGTTCATGCCGCACCCGGCCTGGCTGGAGATGCAGATCGTCACCCGGCGCGGGTAGCGCATGAGCACGGACTCGACGAGGGCGCCGTCGAAGAGCCGCCAGACCGACTTCACGGTCGCTCCGTTGTCGGCGGTCAGGGTGCGGACCGGGGTGATGAGCGTCGGCATCGTCGCGGCGACGAGGTCGTCACGCACCGCCTTGGGCAGGTCGGTCATCTCCTCGGGAGACTCGACGAGCCGCTCGAAGTAGTGGGTCGACAGCTGTTTGGCGCGGAACCCCTTGTGCCCCAACGCCTCCACGGCGGCCTTGCGCTCGGCCGGGGTGAGGTCGGCCAGGTGCTGCGGCGGCTTGCCCCGTCGTGGCGCGGCGAAGGTCAGCTGGCCCGGAACCGGGCGGCGGGTGGGGTCGGGCAGGGATTCGGCCATGGTCGGACCAGTCTCTCAGGTCGACCGGCGGGCGCGGCACGTCCCCACCGGGCAGGCTGGGGGGCATGGACACCAACTCCGACGACGGCAACCAGGTCATCCTCTATGCCGAGTTCACGGTGCGCGCAGGACACGACGAGACAGTTGCTGGTCTCATGGCGGGCCTCACCCGCGACGTGCGCACCGAGCCCGGCAACCTCGCCTTCGAGGCCTATGTCGAGCGGGACCGACCGGCCCGCTGGTTCGTCTATGAGGTCTACCGCGACGAGGCTGCCTTCCAGGCGCACATCGGCGCACCCTACGGGGCGGTGTTCAACGCCCAGCTCAACGAGCTCATCGAGGAGCAGGGCTCGCAGCTCACCTTCCTGCGGCGACCCGGGACTCCACCGGTCCACTGAGGCCGCGCGACCGGCATACGGTCAGGCGATCGCCGGGACCCAGAGGGTGAGGAAGGCCCAGACGATCGGTGCGCAGATGATGAGCGAGTCGAGCCGGTCCATGACGCCCCCGTGACCGGGCAGGAGCGAACCCATGTCCTTGATGCCGAGGTCGCGCTTGATGAGTGACTCGATGAGGTCGCCCGTCGTGGCGCCGAACGCGACGACCGCGCCGATGACGACCCCCTCCCACCAGGGATGGTCGAACATCCAGTGCATGCACAGCGCCCCGGCCAGGGCGCAGAAGGCGACCGAGCCGGCGAAGCCCTCCCAGGACTTCTTCGGGCTCACCGACGGCGCCATCGGATGGCGACCGAAGAGGACGCCCACGGCATAGCCGCCGATGTCGGAACAGACGGTCACCAGGACGAAGAAGATGATCCGCCAGTGCCCGTCCGTCGCCGAGAGCATGAGCGCGGCGAACCCCGCGAGGAAGCAGGGGTAGAGCGCGACGAACATCGACCCGGCGAGGTCACCCGGGCTGCCGGCCACCCCGTCGGCCACCCGCCAGATGAGCAGGGCGACGCAGGTGAGCCCGAAGGTGAGGATGAGGGCTTCGGGGCCACGCAGCAGGGCCGAGACGATCATGCTGACCGCCCCGATCCAGAGCGGCACCACCGAGATCCGGATGTGGGCCGTGTCGAGCGCCTTCTTCAGCTCCCAGACGCCGAGCACGATCGCCGCCCCCATGACGACGGCGAAGGCCTCTCTGCGGATGACCAACGAGGCGATGACAGCGACACCGAGCCCGGCGCCCACGCCGATGGCGGCCGGCAGGTTGCGGCCCGCGCGCGAGGTGCGGGCGGCCGGTTCGGTGGACGTCGTCGTCATGGGTGGGGCGGGTTCGTCGGAGCTGGACACCGGAGCTCAGACCTCGAGCAGCTCGGCCTCTTTGTGCTTGAGCAGGTCGTCGATGGCGTCGACGTGCTTCTTGGTGGTGCCGTCGAGCTCCTTCTCGGCGCGGGAGCCCTCGTCCTCGCCGACCTCGCCGTCCTTGACGAGCTTCTCGAGCGCGTCCTTGGCATGCCGGCGGATGTTGCGGACCGACACCTTGGCGTCCTCGGCCTGGCCGCGGGCCATCTTGATGTACTCCCGGCGGCGCTCCTCGGTGAGCTGGGGCAGGACGCAGCGGATGACGTTGCCGTCGTTGCTGGGGTTGAAGCCCAGGTCGGAGTCGCGCAGCGCCTTCTCGATGGCGTTCATCGAGGACTTGTCGTAAGGGCTGATGAGCACGGTGCGTGCCTCGGGCGTCTGGAACGACGCGAGCTGCTGGAGCGGCGTGGGGGCGCCGTAGTAGTCGACGGTCACCTTGTTGAACATCCCCGGGTGCGCGCGGCCGGTGCGGATGCCGGCGAAGTCGTCCTTGGCGACCTCGACCGCCTTCTCCATCTTCAGCTCGGCTTCCATCAGGGTCTCGTCGATCATCTCGCGTCTTCCTTGCTCGTGCAGTGCTGTGGGGGCATCGGTCTGGATGCCGTATGCCGCGGCGCTCAGTCTCGCAGACCGCGTCTCATGGCGTCACGAGCGTACCGACGTGCTCTCCGCGCAGGGCCGCGGCGATGCTGCCGTCGCCCTCCATCGCGAAGACGACCATCGGCAGGTGGTTCTCCATGCACAGGCTGAACGCGGCGGCGTCGACCACCTTGAGCTGCTGCTGGAGGGCCTCGGTGAAGGACAGGGTGTCGAACTTCCTGGCGTCCGGGTTGGTCCGCGGGTCGGAGTCGTAGACCCCGTCGACGCCGTTCTTGCTCATGAGCACCGCGTCGCACTTGATCTCCAGGGCGCGCTGGGCGCTCACCGTGTCGGTGGAGAAGAACGGCATACCGGCACCGGCGCCGAAGATGACGACCCGGCCCTTCTCGAGGTGCCGGATGGCCCGGCGGGGGATGTACGGCTCGGCGACCTGACCCATCGTGATGGCGGTCTGCACCCGCGTCTCCACCCCCTCCTTCTCCAGGAAGTCCTGCAGCGCAAGGCAGTTCATGACCGTGCCGAGCATGCCCATGTAGTCGGCGCGGGTCCGGTCCATGCCCTGCTGCTGCAGCTCGGCGCCACGGAAGAAGTTGCCGCCACCGATGACGACCGCGACCTCCATGCCCTCCCGGACGACGGTTGCGATCTGCTGGGCGATGCCCCGGACCACGTCGGGGGCCAGGCCCACCCGGCCGCCGCCGAACACCTCGCCGGAGAGTTTGAGCAGCACCCGCCGATAGCGGCGGCCTCCGGTCACGGGCTCGGTCACGTCGTCCTCCTGGAGGGTGGGGTGGGCGGTCGCTCGATCCTGTCACACACACTTGCCCACTCGCGCGGGCCGTCCTCACCGGCCGGCGTGCGCCCGGCATACGAGAGGATGTCCGGTATGCCGCCCTGGCCCGTGTCCGCGTCCCGAGTCCCCTACGAGAACCAGTGGATCCGGGTGGTCGAGGACGATGTCACCCGGCCTGACGGGGCTACCGGGATCTACGGCGTGGTCGAGGTGCGGAACCCCGCGGTCTTCGTCGTCGCGCTGACGGCGGCCGACGAGGTCGTCCTCATCACCGTCGACCGGCATACGGTCGGGCCCTCCATCGAGGTCCCGGCCGGCGGCACCGACGGGCAGCACCCGCTCGTCGCGGCCGAGCGCGAGCTGCGCGAGGAGGCCGGCCTGATGGCCGAGCGGTGGCACGAGATCGGCCGGATGTGGTCACTCAACGGCGTCTGCCGGGCCCCCGGAATCGTCTATCTCGCAACGGATCTCACACCCTCGGATGAGGCGGACACCCGGCTGGAGCAGGAGGCCGAGGGCATCAGCTCCGTCCAGACGGTCCCGCTGACGAGGGTGGTCGACCTGGTCCGCCAGGGCCAGATCACCGACAACGAGAGCCTCGGTGCCCTCATGTATGCCCTGGCCCATCTCGGCCGGGTCCGCTGACGGCCGACCCGGGCCAGTCAGAGCAGGGCGTCCGCTGCCCGCTCGGCGAGGGCGAGGCGAAGGGTCTGGATGGCCGGCGACGGCGCCATCGACCGACGCCAGGTCATCATCACCCGTCGGGTCGGCCGTGGGTCGGTGACCGGGACGGCGACCACCTCCGGCGGCAGGTGCTCGCGGCCCAGCCGGGGCACCAGGGCGATGGCGAGGTCCTCGGCCACCAACCTGATCTGGGTGCCGAACTCGGTGGCCCAGTGCCCGATCCGGGGCTGGCTGCCGTGACCGTCGAACATGTGCGTCAGCCACGCGTGGCAGACGCTGCCCGGCGGCGCGCACACCCAGGTGTCGTCGGCCAGCTCGGCGGCCCCGACGCTTCGGCGCTGCGCCATCGGGTGCTCGCGGTGGACGAGGACGTCTGCCATATCCCGGCCGAGCCCGACGACCTCGACGTGCTCGGGGAACGGCAGCGACAGCTCACCCCAGTTGTGGACGAGCGCCGCGTCGGCCGAGCCGCGGGCGACGAGGTCGATGGCGTCGTGCGGGTCGACCTCGACGATGTCGACCCGCAGCCCGGGAGTGGACCCGACCAGGTCGCGCAGGGTCGGGGCGACCAGACCGCAGATGCCGGTCGAGAAGGCGGCGAGCCGCACCCGACCGACGACGGGGGCGCCGGGATCAGCAGCGCGCAGGCCCGCTTCGAGGCGCTCCAGCCCGTCGAGGATCGGCCGACCCTCCACGACGAGCCGCCGGCCGAGCTCGGTGAGCATGACACCCCGGCCGACGCGGTCCAGCAGCGGAGCACCGACCTGACGCTCCAGCCGCTTGACCTGCTGGGAGACCGCCGACGGGGTGAACCCCAGCTCGGCGGCCGCGCCGACGACCGACCCGGTGCGGTCCACGGCGACGAGGGTGACGAGCGAGGTCGGGTCAATCATGTAGCGACGGTACATGAAACTGGGTAGAAAGCATCGCTGGATCTTCACGATCGTGTCCCGCAGGCTGGATCCATGCCGCCCCGCCACATACTCGCCGCCGTCCTGGTCATGACGATCTGGGGGATGAACTTCGTGGTCATCGACAAGGGCCTGGCCGGAGTCCCACCGCTGCTCTTCGTCGCCATCCGGTTCAGCGTCGTCCTGCTCGCCCTTCCCTTCGTGCCCCGGCCGGACCTGCCGTGGCGGCACCTGGCCCTCGTCGGCGCCTTCATCTCGGTCGGCCAGTTCGGCTTCCTCTACTCCGGCCTGGCCCTCGGTATGCCGCCCGGCTTGGCCTCCCTGGTCCTGCAGACCCAGGCGGTCGTCACCGTGGTGCTCGCCGTCCTGGTCCTGCGCGAGCGACCCACGTCACCGCAGGTCGCCGGCATGGCGCTCGGCGTCGTCGGCCTGGTGGTCGTCGCCGTCGGTCGCGGCGGACAGGTCCCGGTCGTCGGCCTCGTCCTCACCGTGCTGGGCGCGATCTCGTGGGCGATCGGCAACGTCAAGGTGCGGCGGCTGGGGATTCGCAGCGGCCTGGGGGTCACCGTGTGGTCGGCCGCGGTCGTCCCGCTACCCATGCTCGCCCTGTCCCTGGTCGTCGACGGGCCCTCGGTGGTCGGGCACGCGCTCACCCACCTGACCCTGTCCAACTGGCTCTCGACGCTGTACACGGCAGGCCTGGCCTCGATCGTCGGCTACACGATCTGGAACACCCTGCTCTCCCAGCACTCCGCCGCCTCGGTTGCCCCGTGGTCGCTGCTCGTACCCCCGATCGGGATGCTCACGGCATACGTCGTCGACCACGAGGTGCCCACCGTGCTGGCCGTGGTCGGTGGCATCGTGCTCGTCGCGGGCGTGGCCCTGACGACGCTCGGCTCCCGCCTCCGCCCGCGCCGCTCCCCCGCGCCTCCCCCCGTCCGGTCGACTCCCCCAGTCCCCGCCCATCAAGTTATCGGGTCCCCGGACTAGCTCCCTCTGCACCCGAGTTGTCTTCTCGGGTCCACAAGGCAATACCCCGAGAACCCGATAACTTCGCGGAGGCGGCGAGCGGCGAGCGGCGGGGCACTTGTCGCAGTGCGGACCTCGGTCTAGTATTTGAGCGACTGCTCAATTTCTGGAGGATCGTATGCCGCAGGCCCGCACCGAGGCGACGCGCGCCGCCCTCCTCACCGCCGCCCGGGAGTGTCTCGTCGAGGTCGGCTTCGCCGGGGCCACGGCCCGCGAGATCGCCCGCCGGGCCGGCGTCAACCAGGCGCTCGTCTTCTACCACTACGGCACCGTGACCGACCTGCTCGTGGCCGTCCTCGACGAGGTCAGCGAGCGACGAATGACCGCCTACCGGCCGCTGCTGGACGACGCCCACAGCCTCGGTGACCTCTTCGACGCCGCCGGAGAGGTGATGGCCTCCGACCTGGCGAACGGCGACCTTGCCGTCCTGGTCGCACTGATGACCGGGTCCCGATCCACGCCGGGCCTGGCCGAGCAGGTCACCGCCCGGCTCGAGCCCTGGCGGGCCTTCGCGCGCGACGCGGTGCGCAAGGCATCGACCTGGCTGCCGCTCGGCCAGTTCATGCCGGTCGACGAGGTGGCCGACGCCCTCGTCGCCGGGATCCTCGGCCTCGAGCTGCTCACCCACACGACCGGCGAACACGCTGTCGCTCGACGAGTCGTCGACCGCGCAGCCGGACTCGGCGGCCTGCTGGCCACGAGCTTCGGGGATGCGTCATGAGCCGGCCGGCCGCCCCGGTCCCGGAGTCCCCGGCAGCTCCGGTGTGGCGGCCCTCGCCACCCGGTGATGGAACTGTGCCGGTCGCGTTCGCCGGCGTGGTGACCGGGCTTGCCCTCCCGGTGCTCTATGTCGCCTGGCTCAACCGCGGCGGGCCCGGGACTGTGTGCCACGCCTATGCGGGCGGCGAGCAGTGCACTGAGGCGTGGACCCCCTGGCCCTTCGTGGGAGCGGCCGTGCTGTTCTTCCTGGCCGCCGGGTTCATGCTGCGGTCCGGCCTCCGCACGCGGCGACGCGCGATGGCAGCCGGTGCGAACGTCCCCTCCCTCCTGCTGGGCGCGGGCTGGGCCCTCGTGGGCGTGCTCGGCTGCTTCAGCGTGCTCAGCATCCTCACCATCGGTCCATTCGTCGCACCGTTCGCCCTCCTGCTGGCCGCAGCCCTGTCGGGCCGGCGCAACCCCCTGCCGGCGGGCCTGCTGGCGGGCTCGGCGGCCTATCCGCTCGGCGTACTCGCGTGGCTGAACCGCCGCGGACCGGTCAACGGCTGCGCGACCACCACGGACGGCGGGCAGCTGTGCGAGTACCTTCCCCCGCCCTGGCCGTTCGCGCTCGGCGCCGTCGTGTGCCTCATCCTCGCGGCCTTCCTGCTGACCTCCGCAGTCCGCCGCCACCGCGTACCTGAGGGAGCCTGAGCCGGTTGGAGGTGCGGCGACGCGTCCCGGCGCGTCGGCTCACCTCCAACCGGAGCAGGGCCGCGGAAACGACGTATGCCGCCCGCCCCGGCGGGGCGAGCGGCATACGAGATGCACTGCGTCTGCGTCAGCGGACGGGGAGAGCCCCCATCGACGCAGACGTAACGGCGGGAGGGGTCAGCTGCCGACCTTGAACCGAGCGAAGGCCGTGACCTTGGCGCCGGCCTCCTCGAGCACCTTGGCCACGGTCTTCTTCGGGTCCTTGGCGAATGCCTGCTCGAGCAGGACGTTCTCCTTGAAGTAGCCGTTGACGCGACCCTCGACGATCCGCGGAAGGGCAGCCTCGGGCTTGCCCTCCTCCTTGGCCGTGGCCTCGGCGACCCGACGCTCGTTCTCGACCGTCTCGGCCGGGACGTCCTCGCGCGACAGCACGGTGGGGCTCAACGCCGCGATGTGCATCGCGATGTCCTTGGCCGCCTGCTCGTCGCCACCCTCGGTCGCCACGAGGACGCCGATCTGGGCCGGCAGGTCCGGGCTCGTCTTGTGCAGGTAGGCCGCGACGTTGCCGCCCTCGAGCCGGGCGAGGCGCTTGACCTCGATCTTCTCGCCGATCGTCGCGTTGGCGGCGTCGAGCAGCTCCTGGACGGTCTGGCCGTCGGCCAGCGTGCTGGCGAGCAGGGACTCGGCGTCGGTCGCCTTGGCCGAGACTGCCTGGTCGAGCACCTGCTGGGCGAGCTTGCCGAAGCGCTCACTCTTGGCGACGAAGTCGGTCTCGCACAGGACCTCGACGAGGGTGCCGACGCCGTTGCCGGCAACAGCGGCCACCAGGCCGTTTGAGGTGCTGCGGCCCTCGCGCTTGGTCACGCCCTTCTGGCCCTTGATCCGCAGGATGTCCTGCGCCTTGGCCATGTCGCCGTCGGCCTCGTCGAGCGCCTTCTTGACGTCCATCATGCCGGCAGCGGTGAGCTCGCGGAGCTTCTTGATGTCAGCGGCGGTGTAGTTCGCCATGTCTCGCTTTCGCTTCTGTCGTAACGGTTTTGGGTTCAGTCACGTGCAGCGCACGTGGCGGACCGGTGTATGCCGCGTGGTCACGCGGCATACACCGGTCGCTGGGGTCAGGCGTTGGCGTCGGCGTCGGACGCGGCGGCCTCGGCGACGGTCTCCTCGAGGGGGGCTTCGTCGGCCACGACCTCGGGGGCGTCGGCTACGACGGCCTCGGTCTCGACGACTGGAGCCGCCGGAGCCTCTTCGACAACCGCCACGGACTCGGCAGCCGGGGCATCGGAGGCGGCCAGGAGCTCGCGCTCCCACTCGGCCATCGGCTCGTCGGCGGCCACGGCGTCGTCGTCACCGGACTTGACACCGGAGCGGGCGACGAGGCCCTCGGCGACGGCGTCGGCGATCACGCGGGTCAGCAGGGTGACCGAGCGGATGGCGTCGTCGTTGCCGGGGATCTTGTAGTCGACCTCGTCGGGGTCGCAGTTGGTGTCCAGGATCGCGATGACGGGGAGCCCGAGCTTGCGGGCCTCGTCGACGGCGAGGTGCTCCTTCTTGGTGTCGACGATCCACACGGCCGAGGGAACCTTGGTCATGTTGCGGATGCCGCCGAGGGTCTTCTCGAGCTTGTCCTTCTCCCGCTTGAAGATCAGGAGCTCTTTCTTGGTGTAGCCGGAGGCGGCCACGTTGTCGTAGTCGAGCTCCTCCAGCTCCTTGAGGCGGGTGAGCCGCTTGGAGATGGTGCCGAAGTTGGTGAGCATGCCGCCGAGCCAGCGGTGGTTGACGTAGGGCATCCCGACGCGGGTCGCCTGGTCGGCCACCGGCTCCTGGGCCTGCTTCTTGGTGCCGACGAACAGGATGGTGCCGCCGTGGGAGACGGTCTCCTTGACGAACTCGTAGGCGTTGTTGATGTACGTCAGCGACTGCTGCAGGTCGATGATGTAGATGCCATTGCGCTCGGTCATGATGAAGCGCTTCATCTTGGGGTTCCAGCGACGGGTCTGGTGCCCGAAGTGGACGCCGCTCTCGAGGAGCTGGCGCATGGTGACGACGGCCATGACGGCGGTCTCCTTGCTGTGGTTGTCAGTTGCGTCGGAGGTCCACGGGTGTGGGCTCCTGCCTGGCGCCTGCAACGCACCCCGCCGTATGCCCTGCATACGGACTGCGTGGGGTGCGTCCCCGTTTCGTCGGCGAGCCGAGTCAGCGAGCGGAAGACGCGCGAGATGTGGTCCGAGCCGGGCGCGAGCGCACGGCGGGCCACCGACCATCCTACGTGCGGGCGGCCGGCTCAGGAAATCGACGGCTGGCACGGCCCGGCCTGCTGGCCCCCCACATCCCGCGGCACCCCGCACGTGCGGGGTTGTTCAGGCCGCCGCCGCCACCCCACCCGCACAAGCCCGCACGTGCGGGGTTGTTCAGGTCCCCGCCGCCACCCCACCCGCACAAGCCCGCACGTGCGGGGTTGTTCAGGCCGCCGCCGCCACCCCACCCGCACAAGCCCGCACGTGCGGGGTTGTTCAGGCCGCCGCCGCCACCCCACCCGCACAAGCCCGCACGTGCGGGGGTTTGCGCCGGGTCAGGCGATCTCGGCGAGGAGGTCGTCGATCTGACCCATCGCCTCGCGCGCGCCCTCCTCCATGCCCATGTCGAGCACCTTGCGCATGTCCTCGGCTGTCGCGTACCGGCTGGTCCAGGTCGCGCGCGTGCCGTCGCCGGCCGGTTCGAAGACCACCGCGTTGCCCGAGACCGGCATACCCGGCTGCGGCGCGAAGTCGGCGTCGGCGAAGCCGTCGTCGAAGGCGAAGCCGGTCGGCTCGGTGACCGAGGTGATCTCCCAGAAGCCGTAGAACCGCTCCCCCTCAGGACTGGTCATGTAGTACGTCGAGCGCGACCCCGGGGTGAGCGCGTGGTCCACGAACGTCGCCGGGTAGGTCGGCGGACCCCAGACCCGCTCGAGCTGGCGCGGGTCGGCATACAGGTCCCACAGCCGCTGGACCGGTGCGGCGAACTCCGCCGTGATGGTGAGGGTGCGGGTGTCGATGTCCTTGCTGATGTCGATGACGGGCATGTCAGGTCTCCTTGTCGGGGCTGGAACTGTCGGTGAAACGGGTGAGACGGGTGGGACTGCGAGCGAGCAGCTCGTCGATCCGGTCGATGCGTCCGCGCCAGACGGCCTCCAGCTCGTCCAGCATGGAGGCGACCGAGCGGACGGCGTCGACCTCGCCGGTGGCCAGCTGCTCGCGGCCGCTGCGCCGCTTGCTGAGCAGGCCGGCCCGCTCGAGGACCGCGACGTGCTTCTGGACCGCGGCGAAGCTCATGTCGTAGCTCGCGGCGAGGCTCGAGACGGAGTGCTCGCCGGCCAGCACGCGGCGCATGATGTCGCGCCGGGTGCGGTCCGAGAGCGCGTGGAACAGGGCATCTGCCCGGTCCTCGTCCGTCGTGTCCACCTCTCCAATATACAACCGTTTGGTTGTATGTCAATGGCGTCGAAAAGGAATCGCGACGCGCTCGGTCCCGGGTTAGGGTCGTTGGTTTGTGAGCCTCCTCGACCGGGTCCTGCCGCCCCGGATGGGGCTGAGCTTCCGGTGGCTCTTCGCCTCGAACCTGGTCGGCAACATCGGTGACGGCATCGCCCTGGCGGCCGGCCCCCTCCTCGTCGCCTCCCAGACCCACAACGCGATTCTCGTGGCGCTCGCCGGTCTGCTCCAACGGCTCCCGTGGCTGCTCTTCGGGCTGTATGCCGGTGCCCTCGCCGACCGTCTCGACCGGCGCGTGGTCGTCATGGTCGCCGATGCCGTGCGCGCACTCATCATCGCGGCCCTGTGCGTGATGATCCTGACCCACGCCGTGAACATCACCGTGGTCCTCATCGTCATGTTCTGCTTCGGCATCGGTGAGGTGTTCGCCGACTCGACGTCCTCGACACTGCTGCCGATGCTCGTCGACAAGGCCGACCTCGCGATCGGCAGTGCCCGGATGCAGGCCGGCAACCTCGCAGCGAACCAGCTTGTAGGCCCCCCGGTCGGCGCGTTCCTGTTCGCGGCCGGGATGGCGGTGCCGTTCGTGACCCAGGCGGTGAGCGTGGCGTTCGGGGTCATGCTCGTGTCTCGGATCGCGACGCCCAAGGGCGGGGTACGCGGCGAAGCGGTGACCAACGTCCGGCGCGACGTCGTCGACGGGCTCCGGTTCCTGTGGGGCCACGCGGCCGTGCGGACCCTCGCGGTCGTCATCTTCGTCTTCAACATCACCTGGGGTGCCGCGTGGTCGGTGCTCGTCCTGTACTCGCTGAACCGGCTGCACATGGGCGAGGTCGGCTTCGGCCTCCTCACGACCGCGACCGCGGTCGGCGGCATCGCGGGCACCGCGTCCTTCGACTGGCTGCAGCGCCGGGTCGCGCTCAAGACCCTCATGCGCGGCTGCTTGCTGCTCGAGGTGCTCACCCACCTGTCGCTCGCACTGACGACCGTGCCGTGGGTGGCAATGGTCATCATGGTCGTCTTCGGTGCCTACGCCTTCGTCTGGGGAACGCTCGGCTACACCGTCCGCCAGCGGGCGGTGCCGACCGAGTTCCAGGGCCGGGTGGGCAGTGTCTACGTCGTGGGCCTCTTCGCCGGTCTCGTCATCGGTCAGGGACTCGGCGGCGTCATCGCCGAGCAGTGGGGACTGGCGGCACCGTTCTGGTTCGCCTTCGTCGGGTCAGGGATCACCCTCGTCCTCGTCTGGCGTCAGCTCGCCCACATCGCCCACGCCGACTCCGGTTCATAACCCTCCGATTGCTACGTTGTGAACCGGCGGGAGCGCGTTCACAACGTAGCAATTGGAGAGTTATGCGCGAGGTGGACGTGCGGTGGTGGCCGAGTGACCGGGACGCCGACGCGGCACTCACCACGCACGCCCGCGCCGCCCGGGGCGCCGGGCCCGTCGAGGTCGGGCGGCTGTGTCCCGTATGCGGCTCGGCCGGGCACGGGCGTCCCTGGCTCCGGTACGACGGGACTCAGGTCCACGTCAGCCTGGCGCGCAGCGGGCCGCACCTGGTCACGGTGCTGGCGGGCACACCGGTCGGTGTGGACGTCGAGTCGGTGGCCGCCGTGGAGCGGGACTGGCGGCCCGAGCTCGTGCTCGCGCCCGGTGAGGAGCCAGGCTCGGGGTCGACCGACGCGGCCGCCCTATGGGTCGCCAAGGAGGCCGTCCTGAAGTACCTCGGCACCGGGCTCGCCACGCCGATGACCGAGGTGCAGCTCGCGGCATACGAGATCCTCGCGATCGAGGCGCCCGAGGGCTACCTCGCGGCGGTCTGCACCGGCAGGGCCGGCAGCGGCAGCTCGTAGAGCCAGGGCCGGAAGACGAAGCCGAGGGTCCGGCCGGCCACCTGCTCCGCGTGCTGGACGAAACCCTCGGTCGAGACCGAGCCGCCGGCGTTGTCGGCCACCCAGGTCCGCAGGATCGTGAAGAACGTGTCGTCGCCGACCGCACAGCGCAGGGCGTGCAAGGTCAATGCCCCCCGCTTGTAGACCCGGTCGTCGAACATCAGCTCCGGCGTCGGGTCGGCGAGGAGGAGGTCCTGCGGCAGCTCGTCGAGCCGGGCGTGGTGCAGTGCCGCCCGCTCCCCCGCCGTCGGGCCGCCGGACTGCTCCGACCACAGCCACTCGGCGTAGCAGGCGAAGCCCTCGTGCAGCCAGATGTCACGCCACTTGGCGACCGTCACGGCGTTGCCGAACCACTGGTGCGCCAGCTCGTGCGCGACGAGGCGGACGGCGTGCCAGTCCGGGCTGCAGAAGTTGCGGCCGAACGTCGACAGCGCCTGGGACTCCAGGGGGATCTCGAGGGGGTCGTCGGTGACGACCGTCGTGTACGACCCGAAGGGGTAGGACCCGAAGGCGGACTCGAAGTAGGCCATCATCGCCGGCTGCTGCCCGAAGGACGCCTCGAACTCGGCGGCGGGCAGGTCCACCGGCGCGACGACCTCGACCGGCTGCTCGGCGTCGACCTGCCGGAGACGGCGCCTGCAGTACGGGCCGATCTGGACCGTCGCGAGGTAGGGCGCCATCGGGCTGGGCTGGGTGTAGGTCCAGATCCGGTTGCCGCCGGACCGGTCGACGCTCACCAGGTCGCCGCTGAAGGCCACCTCGTATGCCGCGGGCACGGTCAGCTCGAACGCGAAGGTCCCCTTGTTGTCGGCTCGGTCGTTGCACGGGAACCAGGACGGCGCACCGTGCGGCTGGCTCGCCACGATCACCCCGTCGGTGAGCTCTTCCCAGCCCGCCTCGCCGAGGACGCGCGAGCGGACCGGGGTGGGCTTGCCGGCATACGGGATCTTGACGGCCAGGCGCGTCCCGGCGGCGAGCGCCGTCCCGAAGGAGAGGGTGAGGTGGGAGTCGTCCTGGGTGTACTTGGCCAGCCGGGCGCCGGTCACGGCGACCTTGCCGACCTTGAGCCGGTGCAGGTCGAGGGTGAGCCGCTTGGTGGCCGCGAGGACGAGGACGTCGAGCAGCGCGACGGCGTCCAGCCGGTTGGTCGCAGGGTTGTAGGCGAGCCGCAGGTCGTGGTGGGTGACGGCGTAGGAGTCGTCGCCGTGCCGGGGGACGTAGGGGTCGGTACCCAGCACTAGCTCTCCTCCCAGGGGCCGATCGGGTTGCCGATCCATCGGGTCCGGCTCGGCACGGACTCTCCGCGCATGACGAGCGATCCCGGCCCGATCGTCGTGTGCCGGCCGATGGTGGCGGCCGGCAGGACGACGCTGTTGGGACCGAGGGTGGCGCCCGCCTTGACCTTCACCGTATCGAGGGCGAGGACCCGGTCGTGGAAGAGGTGGGTCTGGACGACCGTGCCGGCGTTGACCGTCGCGCCGTCGCCGAGCTCGACGAGGTCGGTCTCGGGGAGCCAGTAGGTGTCGCACCAGACGCCGTGGCCGATCTTGGCGCCGAGCATGCGCAGCCACACGTTGAGGGCCCAGGTGCCGAGGACGGTCGGGACGAACCAGCGCGCGGCGAGGAACTCGGTGAAGGTGTCGGCCAGCTCGTTGCGCCAGACGAAGCCGGACCAGAGCGGGTGGTCCCCGACCGTATGCCGTCCGACGAGCAGCCATTTGGCGGCGACGGTGACCAGTGCTGCGAGGACACCGGCGACCGCGAGGACCACGCCACCGAGGATCGCGGCCAGCCACACCCCGTGTGCCAGGAGGGCGAGCAGGGCGAACGCGACCGCCACGTTGAGCAGGGCCGCGATGAGCATCGGGACCACCCGCATCGACTCGACGAGGCCGCGCAGCACCTTGAGCCGGGTCGACGGCTCGTAGGTGCGGCTCGTGTCGGCTCCCTTGGCCACCCGGCGCAGCTTGGTGGGTGGGCTGCCGATCCAGGACGCGCCGGACTTCGCGTCGGCTCGGCGGGGTGCCGCGGAGAGGACGGCGACGAGCGACGCCTTGGGCACCTTGCGGCCGGGCGCCGCCATCCCCGAGTTGCCGACGAAGGCCCGCTTGCCGATCTTGACGTCGTCGACCCGCAGCCACCCCCCGCCGAGCTCGTAGCCGCCGATGAGGGTGTCGTCGGCGAGGAACGCCCCGTCGCCGACGCTCGTCAGCTTGGGGATCATCAGGACGGTCGAGGCCTCGACGTCCTTGCCGATCTTGGCCCCCAGCAGCCGCAGCCAGGCCGGCGTGAGCGCACCGGAGTAGAGCGGGAAGAGCCAGTCGCGCGCCTCGTCCAGGACGCGCACGGTCCCCCAGACGGCGACGCCCGTCGCGGAGCGCACCGGGACGTGGCCGGGGCGGATGAACACGGCCAGCACCCGGACGACCACCAGCACCGAGACGAGGAGCACGGCGAAGCCGACGACCCCGGCCAGTGGCAGCCAGGGCAGCACGGCCACCAGTGCGTCCCGGACCGAGGTGGCGCGGGACATGGGCCGCCACAGGACGACACCACCGGCCAGGAGGGCGAGGAGCGGGAGCGCGCCGAGGAGGAGGGACAGCACGGCATACGCCCCGAGCCACCTCCGACCGGCCGGTGGTGGCTCGTCGGACCACGGGCCGCGCGCGCGGTTGCGCGGCTCGGCCGGTGACCCCGACCAGAACTGGCCGGCCGGGACGACCCCGTCGACGTACGAGCCGGGCGCCACCTCGGCGTCCTTGCCGACCACCGCACCGGGGCCGAGCATGCTCCGCGCGCCGATCCGGGAACGCGCGCCGATCGTGACGGCGCCGACGTGGAGGACGTCGCCGTCGACCCAGTTGCCGGTGAGGTCGACCTCGGACTCGACCGCCGCGCGGCTGCCGACGGTGAGGAACCCGGTCACCGGCGGGACGGTGTGCAGGTCCACACCGTCAGCGATCTGGCAGCCGAGCAGCCTTGCGTACCAAGGGAACCAGGGCGCACCGGCCAGTGACGTCGCGGCCAGCTCGTCCTGGATCCGGCCCGCCAGCCAGATCCGCAGGTGCGCGGACCCGCCCCGGGGGTGCTGCCCGACCGTGACGCCGCGCAGGACGACCCGGGCCAGGGCCGCCGCGACCGCCATCCGGCCCGGCGGCAGGACGAACAGGCCGAACGCGACGACCACCACCCACCACGGCGGGGTCGGCAGCCACCCGACCCAGGGGTGGAGGACCCGGGAGCCGAGCATCAGCCAGGCCGACCAGCGGGCGGCCGCCAGCGTGCGCAGCGGGATGAGCGAGAGCATCTGGCCGACCTGGGTACGTCGACGCAGCCGCCCCACCTCGCGCTCGGTCGTGTTGCCACTGGCACCGAGGCCGTCGAGGTAGGAGGCGAGGTCGGCGATCTTGGGGTGCTCGTAGACGTCGCCGACCGCGACCTCCGCGTGCCGCTCGCGGATCCTTCCCACGACCTGCGCGGCGGTCAGCGAGCCGCCGCCGAAGTCGAAGAAGTCGGCCCGCGCGTCGGAGACCTCGGCGGCGAGGACGTCGCGCCAGATGTCGGCGAGCCAGGCCTGGGTCGGCGAGAGGTCGGGTCGCGGGCCGTCGGCGCGGGCCGGCAGCGGCCAGGGCAGGGCGTCACGGTCGACCTTGCCGGACGTTCGGGTCGGCAGGTCGTCGACGACGGCCAGCCGCGGGACGAGAGCGGCCGGCATACGGGAACGCAGTAGCTCCAACGCTGTTGGGGCGTCGTATGCCGCGTCGACCGTCACGTAGCCGACGAGGATCGAGTTGCCCGACCCGGTCCTGCGGACGGCGGACGCGGCCCCGACGACGCCCGGGACCCGCAGCAGCTGGCCGTCGATCTCCCCCAGCTCGATCCGCCGACCGCCGAGCTTGATCTGGTCGTCGGCGCGCCCCGCGAAGACCAGGCCGGCGGAGTCGTTGCGGACGACGTCGCCGGAGCGGTAGGCCCGAGCCCAGCCGAGGGAGGGCATGGGGGCGTACTTCTCGGCATCCTTGACCGGGTCGAGGTAGCGCGCCAGGCCGACCCCGCCGATGACCAGCTCGCCGGACTCCCCCTCGGCGACCGGGTTCCCGGCAGCGTCGACGACGGCGAGGTCCCAGCCGTCGAGCGGGAGCCCGATCCGGACCGGTTCGGTGCCGTCGAGCTGGGTGCCGCACGCGACGACGGTGGCCTCGGTGGGGCCGTAGGTGTTCCAGACCTCGCGACCGGGCGCCTGGAGCCGGGCCGCGAGCTCGGCAGGGCAGGCCTCGCCGCCCATGATGAGCAGTCGCACCTGCTCCAGCGACCGCGGCGGCCACAGGGCCACGAGCGTGGGCACCGTGGAGACGATGGTGATGTTGTTGGCCTGCAGCCACGGACCCACGTCGACGCCGGACCGGACGAGCGAGCGCGGTGCCGGCACGAGGCAGGCCCCGTGTGCCCACGCCAGCCACATCTCCTCGCAGCTTGCGTCGAAGGCCACCGAGAGCCCGGCCATGACCCGGTCACCGGGCTCGATCGATTCGCCCTGCAGGAACATCCGCGACTCGGCGTCGACGAAGGCAGCGGCGTTGCGGTGGGTGACGGCCACGCCCTTGGGAGTCCCGGTGGATCCGGAGGTGAAGATGACCCAGGCGTCGTCCTGCGGCGTCGGAATGTCCAGTGCCGCTTCGGCTCCTTCGACCCCGTCGATCGGATCGGCGGTCTCGTCGGCCGGGTCGACGGCCCCTACGGCGGGTCTCGGCAGCAGTGGGGTGGGCGAGGTGGGGGCGATGGCCAGCCCGTTGCCGATGATCGCGGCCACCCGCGACTCCCCGAACACGGTGCGTGCGCGCTCGTCGGGGTCGTCGGCGTCGACCGGGACGTAGGCCGCACCGGCATGGAGGATGCCGAGGATCGCCACATACAGGTCGGTCGTGCCGGACCGTATCCGGACCCCGACCTTGTCACCGGCCCCGATCCCGAGGCCCGCCAGCTCCTCGGCGACCTCGGTCGCGGCAGCCGACAGCTCGGCATACGTCATGACCTCGACACCGCTGTCCAGGGCGAGCGCCTCGGGGTGGTCGGCGACGGTCTCGCCGAAGATGTCGACGAGGGTCCGGGGGCTCGGCGCGCGATCGCCCGCGAGCAAGGGCGACGTCCCGGGTCTGACCATGCGGTGAATCCTTGTGCACGAAGGTGAACGGCGGATGACTAAGTTTGCTGCCATGGCTCGTCCGGTCGGCAACCCCGCGCTCGCAGTGTTCGGCACGACGATCTTCGCCGAGATGTCGGCCCTGGCCCTCGAGCACGACGCGATCAACCTCGGACAGGGCTTCCCCGACACCGACGGACCGGCTCCGGTGCTGCGGGCGGCTGTCGAGGCGATCGAGTCCGGCCGCAACCAGTACCCGCCCGGGCCCGGCGTGCCCGAGCTGTTGGACGCCATCGCGGCGCACCAGGAGCGGTTCTACGGTCTGAGGGTCGATCCCCGTCGCGAGGTGCTCGTCACCGCCGGCGCGACCGAGGCGATCGCTGCCACCATCCTCGCCCTCTGCGCGCCAGGCGACGAGGTCGTCACCTTCGAGCCCTACTACGACTCGTATGCCGCGACGATCGCCCTCGCCGGCGCGGTGCGCCGGACGTCGGTCCTGCGGTTTCCGGACTTCGCCGTCGACGAGGCGTCGCTGCGCGCGGCGTTCACCTCACGGACCCGTCTGGTCCTCCTCAACACACCGCACAACCCGACCGGCAAGGTCTTCACCCGGGCCGAGATCGACCTGATCTGTTCTCTCGCAAGGGAGTTCGACGCCTGGGTCGTGACCGACGAGGTCTACGAGCACCTCGTCTTCGACGGGTTGGCGCACATCCCGGTCGCGACCCTGCCCGAGATGGCGGAGCGGACCCTCACCATCTCCTCCGGCGGCAAGACGTTCTCGACGACCGGTTGGAAGGTCGGCTGGGTGAGCGGCCCGGCGGACGCCATCACGGCGGTCCGCGCCGTCAAGCAGTTCCTCACCTTCGTCGCCTCGGGGCCGTTCCAGCCGGCGATCGCGGTCGGCCTCGGGCTGGACGACTCGGTGTATGCCGGTCTGGCCGACTCCCTGCAGGCCAAGCGTGACCTCCTCGTCGCTGGGCTGCGCGACGCCGGGCTCACCGTGTCGGTACCGGGCGGGACGTACTTCGTCATCGCCGACGCGGCTCCGCTCGGGGCGACCGACGCGCTGGCGTTCTGCCGCGAGCTGCCGGCTCGGGCCGGGGTCGTCGGCATCCCGGTGTCGGTCTTCCACGACGACGCCGATGCTGCGCGGACCCTCGTCCGGTTCGCGTTCTGCAAGAAGGACGAGGTCCTGCGCGAGGCCGTCCAACGCCTGCACCGCCTCCGCACGACCTGACGCTCCGCCCCCGTCAACATCCCGCGCAATCGTCAACTGCCTGACGCGGCCGATGGCGCCGTCCGTGGAACTCGGGTGCGCGGCATACCGGCCGGTTGGCAGGATCGGGCCCATGCGTCGAATGCCACCCCAGGTGCTCCTCCTCGGCAGCATCGCCTCGGTGCAGTTCGGCGCAGGGATCGCCGTGCGTCTCTTCGACCGGGTCGGTCCCGGCGGCGCCGTCATGCTCCGCCTCGTCCTCTCTGCGCTGGTCCTCCTGGCCCTCTCCCGGCCCTCGGTGCGCGGCAAGTCGAGGGCGGCCTGGCTCTCGGTCCTGACCTTCGGTCTGATCCTCGGCGTCATGAACTGGTCGTTCTACGAGGCGCTGCACCGGATCCCGCTCGGCATCGCGGTGACCGTCGAGTTCCTCGGCCCACTAGCGGTGGCCCTCCTCGGTTCCCGACGACCGCTCGACCTGCTGTGGTGCCTCCTCGCCGCGGCGGGCGTGGCCGTCATCGCCCTGCCCGGGTCGACCGGGAACGTCACGTGGTCCGGAGTCCTCCTGGCCGCGGTGGCCGGCGTCCTCTGGGCCGGCTACATCCTCACCTCGCAACGGGTCGGCACGCACTTCCCGGCCGTGGACGGACTCGCGCTGTCGCTCTGCATCGCCGGGCTGGTCGTCGTCCCGATCGGGATCCATGACGGAGGCTCGGCGCTGTTCGACCCGTCGGTCCTCCTCGCCGGCTTCGGGATCGCCATGCTGTCCTCGCTCATCCCGTACTCTCTCGAGCTCATCGCCCTGCGCCGGCTCACGGCGAGCGCGTTCGGGCTTCTCATGAGCCTCGAGCCCGCGTTCGGGGCCTTCGCCGGCGCGCTCGTCCTGCGCCAGCACCTGGGTGCCGCGACGCTCGTGGCGATCGGCATGGTCATCGTCGCCAGCGTGGGAACGACGGTCTTCGCCAAGCGTCCCCCACCGGCAGCCGAGCCTGGGCTGGAGCCGTCCACAGGCCCATGACATCGGCCTCGCCGTCCACAGACCATCGAGACCGTATGCCGGGTGACTGGGTCCGTGGGGCAGGCTGGCCAAGTCGGACGATCGGAAAGGAGGAGCCGATGCGCAGACTCCGCCTAGCCGTCCGGCCGATCCGTGCGACGCCGATCCGTGCGACGCGGACCTGTGCGACGCGGACCCGGCTTGGGCGGGTCGCGGCCGTGGGTCTGTGCGCCGTCCTGTCAGCGGCCACGCCAGCGAGCGCCATGGTCGGGCCGGACGCCCCTCCGTCGCGAGCTGACCAGGCGGCGACCTGGGCCTCGTCCGCCGCGCCCGCCGAGGGCCCAGCCGTGCCCGACTCCGCACCTCTGCTGGCGCTCGGGCCACGGATGGTCGAGGTCCCGTCCGGCGTCAACCGGGCGACGCCGCGGGCCCGCTGGGCCTGGCCCCTGGTCCCACGTCCTGCCGTTGTCGCACCCTTCCGTCCGCCCAGCACGGCATACGGTCCCGGCCACCGGGGTATCGACCTCGCCGCCAGCCCGGGCGGGACCGTGCGTGCCGTTGCGGCTGGACAGGTGAGCTTTGCCGGCGTCATCGGCGGCAAGCCGACCCTCGCCGTCATGCACGCCGACGGCATCCGGTCCACCTACGAGCCGGTGGTCGCGAGCGTCGGCACCGGGGATGTCGTCACGGTCGGGCAGCCGCTCGGCGTCGTGGCGGCCGCTGGTTCACACTGCGCGCAGACCTGTGTGCACCTGGGTGCTATCCGCGGCTCGACCTACCTCGACCCGCTCCTGCTCCTCGGCTGGTGGCGGGTCCGGCTGCTCCCCCTCGACCCACCCGGCTGATCGTGTCGTGCACCTGCCCGGCGCGGGAGATCCGCGTCGTCAGGCGCGCGGATGGGCTTGCGCGTAGGACGACTTGAGCCGGTCGATCGAGACGTGGGTATAGATCTGGGTCGTCGCCAGCGACGCGTGACCGAGCAGCTCCTGGACCACCCGGATGTCCGCGCCGCCCTCGAGCAGGTGAGTCGCCGCCGAGTGGCGCAGGCCGTGCGGTCCCAGGTCGGCGGCTCCCTCCACCAACCCGAGGATCCGGTGCACGGCGGTCCGGATCTGACGTTGGTCGGCGCGACGGCCTCGGCGGCCGAGGAGCAGTGCCGGCCCAGATGCCGCGGTGGCCACGAGGGGTCGCCCGTTCGCGAGCCAGTCCTCCACCGCGCGGCGGGCAGGGGTACCGAACGGCACGGTGCGCTCCTTGGCTCCCTTGCCCATGACCCGCAGAACTCCCCCGTCCAGGTCTAGGTCGTCGACATCGAGCCCGACCAGCTCCCCGACCCGGATGCCCGCGGCATACAGCAGCTCCAGGGCTGCTCGGTCGCGCAGCCCCATCGGGTCACCGTCGTCGGCCGCGATGCCGGCGATGTCCAAGGCCAGGCTCGCCTCACCCTCGGCGAGTACCCCCGGCAAGGTCTTGGCTGCGCGAGGAGCGACCAACCGGATCGACGGGTCGACCGCGAGGTAGCCCGCGCGGACGCCCCACCGGCAGAAGGTCCGCGCCGCGGCCGCCCGGCGGGCGATGGTCGTCCGCGCCGCACCCGTCGCGGACAGGGCGGCGAGCCACGACCTCAGGTCGCCCAGGGTGAGCTCGCGCGGATCGCGGGTTCCGGTCTGCTCCTGGAGGTGCGCGAGGAGGCTCTCGACATCGGTGAGGTAGGCGCGGACCGTGTGCGTCGACCGGTTCCGCTCGGCTGCCAGATGGCGCGCGAAGGCGTCCAGCACCCCGGTTGGGTCCGGCTGCTCGGCGCTCACCCCTCCACGGTGCCACGCACCGGTCGACGCGGCTCTCCCGACCCGCCGCCACACGGCCGACGGGCTCCCGTGTGCGGCGACCTGCTGCGGGCGAGCCACTGAAAGCGGTCCACGCGGGCGACCTACTGGACGAGTAGGCAGAACGGATGACCTGCCGGATCGGCGAGCACGTACAGCGGTTCGCCGGCATCGGCCGACCGGTCGTACAGCAGGGTTGCCCCCAGCTGCTCAGCGTGGATGCGGTGCCGCTCGAGCTCCTCGACCGACGGAACCTTGAAATCCATGTGCATCTGCATCGGCACCGCCTCCGAAGGCCACGTCGGCGGCGCGGTGTCGGCCTTGCGCTGAACGGTCACCACGCGACCGCCGTCATCATCGACGAGGACCAGCCAGTCGGCGTCATCGAGGCTGCCATCGGTCGGCGGCTCCTCGCCCTCGCGGTAGTGCAGCCCCAACAGCCGGCGATAGAACTCGGCCAGCCCACGACAGTCTCGGGCATCGATGGCGGTGTGCAGCAGAACAGGGTAGCCAGCCACGGGACCTCCTCGATCGCGTCCATCCGAGGCTAACCCGCTCATCCGGAGGCCTGACTCGCCGATGACGAAATCGGCTTGCCCGGTCAGCTGCGGGCTGCTTCGCTGGCGGCATGACCGACCTTCGGACGCCCCGGCTCTCCCTGCACGCGATCGACGCGGCCGAGGGCGAACGGATCGTGGCCCGACGCGCGGGACCCGAGGATGCCTGGGCTGAGGGCTTTCCCTTCGACGGCGACGTCATCGGTGCCACTGCCTTCCTACGAGCCACAGCCGCGCGCGGAGACCAACGGCCTTTCGGGTACTACCGGATCACGCGCACGGCCGACGGGAAGGCGATCGGCGGCATCGGCTTCAAGGGCCAGCCGGACCGGGGAAGTGTCGAGATCGGCTACGGGTTGGCCCCGTCCGGCCGTGGTCGCGGCTATGCAGCGGAGGCGCTCGTTGCCCTGGTGAACCTCGCGGCGGACCACGGGTTGTCCAGGGTCGTCGCGGACACCGACCAGGACAACATCGCCTCCCAGCGAACCCTGGAACGTGCGGGCTTCCACCAGGTGGGCAGCACTGCTGACCTCTACCTGTACGAGGTCGCCCTCGATACCCCCTCGGGAACGCGGTAGGCCCAGGAGCGACCGCCGACGCTGCGCATTGGAGACGTGTACGCGTGAGTCGCCGGATAACTCACGAGTACACGTCTCACAGGCGGCTGGGAAGCCACGCGTCGCCGGTTGAGCTGGTGTGAACGGCGGGCTCGCGCAGCTGCCTACCCCAGGCCGTCGGCCGGCAGCACCGCCTGGGCGTACGAGGAGGCCGGCGCCTTGGCCGGCGGAACCTTCTGCCACCCGAACCCGGCGCGCCGGACCGCGCCCGCGGTCTCGAGCCGGCCGAGGGCGGCGAGCAGGACAAGCGGAGCGAGGTCGGTGCGACGGACCAGCTCGTCGACGCTCACCGGCGATCGGAAGGGAACCCAGCCATGGACGGCCTTGTCCGTCGATGACCACCCTTCGTCGGCATCGGCGACGTGCCGGTCGGGAGCCAGGTCCGCTCCGAGGTCGCCGACCAGCTCGGCCACCTCGGCGGCATCGGTCACGAGCGACGCAAACGCATCCCGGACGATCTTGTGGCAACCCGCCGAGACCATCGAGGTCACCGGTCCGGGGACGGCCCCCACCGGCCGGCCGAGCTGCTCGGCGCAGCGGGCCGTGTTGAGCGACCCGGAGCGGAACCCCGCCTCGACCACCACGGTGCCGCGGGTGAGCGCCGCGATGAGCCGGTTGCGGGATAAGAACCTCTTGGCGAGCGGCGCCGACCCGGGCGGCATCTCGCTGACCACGCAGCCGTCCGCACGGATCCGGGCCAGCAGGCTGCGATGGGCGACCGGGTAGTCGCGGTCGACACTGCAGGCGAGGACCGCGACGGTGGGCGCGTCAGCGGCGATGGCACCGCGGTGGGCGGCCGCGTCGATCCCGTATGCCGCGCCGGAGACCACGGTGAAACCGCGCGACCCCAGACCGTGGCCCATCCCGGTGGCCACGTCGAGGCCGTATGCCGTGGCCGCCCGTGACCCGACGATCGACACCGAGCGCGCCATGAGCGATGCAAGAGACCCGGCACCCCGGACCCAGAGGCAGTGCGGCGGGCGGGCCAGATCGTCCAAGCCGCCCGGCCATTCGTCGTCGCCCGGGACGACGATCCGGGCACCGAGCCGATCGGCCGCAGACAGCTCGGCTTCCAGGTCGAACAGCCTGCTGCGCTCCACGACGAGCCGGCCCGCACCCAACGCTCCGCGACGCACGCGGCGGAGCGCCTCGACGTGACCGTGGGTCGCGACCCACTCCCACATGGTGGCGTCCTCCGGCTCGCTGAGCCGCGCCCACGCGACCCGCGCACCGCGCTCCTGCTCCAACATCGGGCTGTCCGTCATCGCGCCCACTCCCTCCACTCGATCGGTCCGGGCACACCCGGGTCGACGACACGCTCCACGTCTTCAGTCCGACCCCACCCGGGTTGACGGCACGCCATGACACTCACGCCGCGGCCTGCTGGCGACGCATGCTCAGCGCCGCCTCGACGTCATCGCGCCCGGGCGAGCCGCGCCCGCCGAGGTCGGCGATGGTCCAGGCGACGCGGAGCACCCGGTCGTACCCACGCAACGTCAGCCACCCGCCATCGATGGCGTGGTCGACGCTGGTCGTCGCGCGGACTGGCAACCGCCACGGCGGCCGGCGCAGGAGGGGCCCGGGCACCTCGGCGTTGAGCCGGAGCCCGAGCTGCTCCCAACGTCCCACCTGGGCATCGCGAGCCGCCAGCACCCGCGCGGCGACCGCCACGCTGGACTCCCCGCCCTCCTCGGCCAAGGCAGCCCGGCCGACCGGGGCGACGGCGACCTGGAGGTCGACGCGGTCGATGAGCGGACCGGTGAGCTTGGCCTGGTAGCGGCGCAGCGCCATCGCCGAGCAGGTGCACTCCCCACCCTTGCCGAACCCCTTCCCGCACGGACACGGGTTGGTCGCGAGGACCAGCTGGAAACGCGAGGGGTACTCGACCATCGCCAAGGCCCGACCGATGACCACGCGCCCGGACTCCAACGGTTGACGAAGGGACTGCAGGACATGCCCGGCGAACTCGCCGACCTCGTCGAGGAACAACACGCCGTGGTGGGCCTGGGAGATGGCGCCGGGCCGGATGACCGCCCCACCACCGCCGATGAGCGAAGCCATGGTCGCGCTGTGGTGCGGCGCGACGAACGGCGGCTGGGTGGGAAGCGACCGCACATCACCGGGCGCACCGCAGAGCGACGCCACCGCCATCACGTCGAGCGCCTGGTCGTGGCGCAGCGGAGGCAGAACGGTCACGAGCCGCTCGGCCAGCATGGTCTTCCCCGCGCCGGGGGGCCCGTTGAGGAGGAGGTGGTGCCCACCGGCGGCCGCGATCTCGAGGGACTGTCGCGCTTCGTGCTGACCGACGACGTCGGCGAGGTCCTTGTGTCGGCCCACGGCCTCCGGCTCGGGGTCGTCGAGCTCCCAGCCCGGCCACCGCGCACCGACCGCCACCGCCTCGTATGCCGCGACGAGACCGCCCAGATCGGGCGCCGACCGCACGCTCACGCCGTCGACCAGCCGCGCTTCGGCCACGTTGCCCGGTGCCACGACGACATCACGGATCCCAGCAGCCACCGCTGCCATCACCGAGGGCAACACACCCCGCACCGGCCGGATCCGCCCATCGAGCCCGAGCTCGCCCAGGTGGCAGACCCGCGCCACGAGGTCCGCCGGCACCCGGCGGCGCGCCGCCAGATAGGCGGTCGCGATCGCCAGGTCGAAGCCCGTCCCGCTCTTGGGGATGGCGGCCGGGCTGAGGTTGACGGTCACCCGGTGCTGCGAGACCGACTCGCCGATCGAGGTCGCGGCGGCCTTGATCCGGTCGGGTGCCTGGCTGATCGCCTTGTCGGGCAGGCCGCTCACGACGAACGCGGGCAGCCCGCTGCCCAGGTGTGCCTCGACGTCGACGACCGCACCGCGCAGACCCTGCAGCGCGACGCACAAGGTGCGCCCCACCGCGCTCCCGCTCATCAGCCCACGCCTTCCAGGTGCCACACGACCGGTCGCCCGGCCGGGGGCCGGAGCACGCCGACCACGTCGATCCGCACCCCCGCATACCCGCCACTCGCATGCTCGGCCAGCCACACCCCGACGAGCCGCCGCAGCCTGGCCCGCTTGCGCCAGGTGACCGCCTCGACCGGTGCGCCGAACCCCACCGAGGTCCGCGTCTTGACCTCGCACACGACGAGGCACTCGCCGTCGACCGCCACGATGTCGAGCTCTCCGTGCACGCATCGCCAGTTGCGCTCGATGACCCGCATCCCGCGCGAGGTCAGGTAGCGCGCGGCAAGCTCCTCGCCCCAGCGACCGAGCGCACCTCGCTCGTCCGTCGGGTCAGTGGTTGATGTGGTCTCCCCCATGCCGGAAGCCAACCGCGCGGGCAGACCGAGCGGAACGGCATACCGGCAATCTGTGGACGACCGACCCCGATGTCATGGGTCTGTGGACAACCAGCCCGCGGAGAACTCAGAAGTCCGAGCTCTTGGGCACTTCCAGCTCGTTCTTGGCCAGCTCCTCGACGTTGACGTCCTTGAACGTCACGACCCGCACCTGTTTGGCGAACCGGGCCGGCCGGTAGATGTCCCACACCCAGGCGTCACTCATCGTCACGTCGAAGAACACCTCGCCGCCGTCGCCCCGGACCTTCACGTCGACCGAGTTGCACAGGTAGAACCGGCGCTCGGTCTCCACGACGTGCGTGAAGAGCCCGACGACGTCGCGGTACTCGCGGTACAGCGCGAGCTCCATCTCGGCTTCGTACTTCTCCAGGTCCTCAGAGCTCATGAGCCATTCAATCCTGCGGTCACGTCGGTGGGCACCCGCTCATCATCTACCACCGGCAGGTTCCACGAACGCCGGTGCAGCGCCGTCGGTCCGTGCAGCCGCAGTGCGGCCATGTGCTCGGGCGCCGCGTAGCCCTTGTTCTCGACCCATCCGTATGCCGCGTGCTCGGCTCCCAGCCCCACCATCAGCCGGTCCCGGGTCACCTTGGCGATGACACTGGCCGCGGCCACCGTGGAGCACTTGAGGTCGGCCTTGACCATCGTCGTGACCGGCGGGGTGGCCGGACCGGCAGCGTCGCCGGCGAAGGCGAGCAGGCCGACGTCGCCGGGGTCGGTGAGCCAGTCGTGGTTGCCGTCCAGGATGACCAGGTCGGGCACCCAGCCGGCTGCGGCCACCGTGTGCAGCGCCCGGGTCCCGGCGAGCCGGAGGGCGGCGATGATCCCGACGGCGTCGATCTCGTCGGGGCTGGCGTGCCCCACGGCATACGCCCGGCTCCACCGCTGGATCCGCGGGACCATCCGCTCGCGCGCCGCGGGCGGGAGCAGCTTGGAGTCCTTGACCCCTTGCGGAGCGCTGCGACAGGACTCGTCGATGAGGACGACGCCCACGGTCACCGGGCCGGCGAGGGCACCGCGGCCCACCTCGTCCATCCCGGCGAGCAGCGGGTAGCCGTCGCGCTGCAGGGCGCGCTCGACCCGCAGGTTGGGCTTCTTGGAACGGGTGACGGCCATCTGGTGTCTCGCAGTGGTGCGGTCTGGTGGGGGCTAGGGGCTGGAGGAGACCGACGCGCTCGGTCGCACCGTCGACCCCGCCGGCGAGGAGCCGGCCGGAGGCACGTCGGAGAAGGTGGCCGGGTCGTTGGACAGCCAGGTGAACCGGGTGAACGGCCAGACCAGCGCGATCGCGCGCCCAGTGACCGCCGAGATCGGGACCGAGCCGTCCGAGCCGTCACCGCTCGGGTCGTGGAAGCGGGAGTCGCTGGAGTCGGACCGGTTGTCGCCCATGACCCAGATCCGGCCGGCCGGCACGGTGATGTCGAAACGCTTGTCGCTGGGGGTGACACCGGCCTTGAGATAGGGCTCGGTGATGGCCTTGCCGTTGACGGTGAGCTTGCCCTGGGTGTCGCAGCAGACCACGTGGTCGCCCGGCATACCGATGAGCCGTTTGATGAGGTGGTCGTCGGACGGGTCGGGCAGCAGCCCCACGAAGATCAGGGTCGACCGGATCCCGTCGAGAACGGGACCGTGGTCGATCTGCGGCACGGGCTCGAGCCAGTGGTCGGGGTCGGAGAACACGACGACGTCGCCCCGTTGCAGCTTCATCAGGTCGGGCGACAGCTTGTTGACGACCACTCGGTCGTTCTTGATCAGCGTGTCCTCCATCGACTGCGAGGGGATGTAGAACGCCTGGATCAGCCAGGTCTTGACCACGAACGACAGCGCGAGCGCCATCGCGACGACGACGACGAACTCGCGGACGGCGAGGAACACCCGCCGCCCGATGGTCGATCGCGGGCCTGCAGGGGTCGTCGACGACGCCCCGGCGTCCCGTCCTGTGCCCTGCAGCGCGTCGGGCTCGGTCCCTGCCGTGCTCTGGTCCTGCGTCACGCCATCTCCAGTCTGGTCCGTCACGGTCAGCCACCGGCCGTCAGGTGCGAGAGCGTGGTGGACCGCTCCATGGTGCCCCATCGGGACAGCGGCCAGAACCGGAGGTCAACCCGGCCGATGATGTCGTCCTGCGGCACCAGCCCACCGCCGGGGTCGCCGAGATGGGCGCGGGCGTCGGCCGACTCCGGCCGGTTGTCACCGAGGAGCCAGACCTTGCCGGGCGGCACCGTCACGTCGAAGGTCACGTCGCTCGCCCTCGCACCGGCGGGCAGGTAGGGCTCGGTCACCTCGGTGCCGTTGATCGTCAGGTGGCCGGTGCTGGTGCAGCAGACGACGTGGTCGCCCGGCATACCGATGACCCGCTTGAGGTAGTCCTTCTCCCCGAAGTCGATCCCGAGGGCCTTGCGCGCCGGGGTGAGGACCGACCCGACCAGGCCGGTGTCCTCGTGGGTCGCCGTCGACGGACCACCCCAGGCGGTCGTGCCGTCGAAGACGACGATGTCGCCACGCTGCACGCCCGACGCGCCGTGCCACTTGTCCACGAGCACGCGGTCGGCGGGCTGGACCGTCGGCTCCATCGACCCCGTCGGGACGTAGAAGCTCTGGACCACGAAGGACCGCACGAGCGCGACGAGGACGACGGCGACCGCGACGCGTAGGACCCAGCCGGCAAAACGACGAGACCCGGCTCCCTGCTCGCGTGGTGCGAGCGGGGCCGGGGTCTCGGCGGTCGTCTCGTCTGTGCTCATCTCGGCCGCGAGCCTAGCCGTCGCGGCTTTGCGAGGCCCGAGGGCAACACCGGCGGTCGAAGGGGTGGTCAGCGCGCGACCGGGGTCTCGCGCTTCTCCTTGATCTTGGCAGCCTTGCCGCGCAGGTCGCGCAGGTAGTACAGCTTGGCGCGACGGACGTCACCGCGGGTCACGACCTCGATCTTGTCGATGATCGGGGTGTGGATCGGGAAGGTGCGCTCGACGCCGACGCCGAAGGAGACCTTGCGGACGGTGAACGTCTCGCCGACACCGCCACCGTGGCGACGGATGACGACGCCCTTGAAGACCTGGACGCGGGAGCGGGTGCCCTCGACGACCTTGACGTGCACGTTGACGGTGTCACCGGCGCGGAACGCGGGGATGTCGTCCTTGAGGGACGCCTTGTCGATCTCGTCGAAACGCTGCATGACTGCTTCGCTTTCTCGTGCGCGCCACAGGTCGCGCACCGGTTCAGGTGTTGCGTGGGATGTCGTATGCCGTCCGGGCGGGCCGCGCGATGTGCTCGCTCCCCCTGTGGCAGGGGCCGGAAGGGTCCGGACGCAAGGAGTCAGTCTGCCAGAGGGAAGGGGTCCGGCAGAAATCGGCGGCCGGCGGTTGACTGCCGAAGACTCAGGACGCCTCGAACTCCGAGCTCTGCTCGGCCGCCGGTCGTTTGGCGTTCGCGATCTTGCGGATGAGTGGCGACACCTTGTCCTCGCCGCCGCGCAGCTCGATGAGCCACTTGGCCGACTGGATCTGGTCCCGCGACACCTTGATGACGTGTTCAGTCACTGCTCACCTCCGCTTCCGGATGTCACCATCATCCTCCTCAACGCGCAGGTCGTCCACCAGGATCCCCTCGGGCGGGGTCGGGAGGACATCGCCGTCGTCCTCGAGCAGGGCGCCCCGCTCGAGGACGACATCGGCCAGCTCGCGCTCCTCGGCGGTGGCCAGCTCGCTGCCGGAGAGGTGGACGAGCACGGTCCGGCCCAGCTCACGGCGCCGGAACTCGTCGCTGGCGATGTCGTCGAGGGCCGCGGTGAACCTCCGGCCCCACTCCTCGCGCCGGCCCTGGCCCTCGCGTTGGGTCAGGTCGTGCCGCTCGCCCTCCTGGCGCGCCACGGTGTCGCGCCGGGCGGCGCGGTAGGACAACCACGCACCGCCGCCGCCGCCGAGGAAGGCCAGCACCGGCGTCCACCAGTCGACGGTCACCACCTACCTCCTTGCGCATGTGGCACCCAGCATGCCCCTGAAACACTAACCGCGTGCGAGCCGACATCGGCCGGGCGGGCGCGCGGCATACGGTGGGCTCGTGAGCGTCAACCCGGGTTGGCCGGTCGCCGTCGCCCTCGTCGTGCTCATGGCCCTGACGATGGTCGCGTATGCCGCGGGCCGCCTGCCGCACGCACCCTCGGCTCTGCTGGCGGGTGCCCGAGCGGTCGTGCAGCTGTCGGTGGCGGCACTGGTCATCACCGCCGTCATCCGCACCGTCTGGCTGTCGGTGCTGCTCGTGTGCGTGATGTTCGCGGTGGCGGTGTGGACGACGCTGCGTCGGGTCGAGGCGCTGCCGTCATGGGCGTGGGCTGCGCTTGCCATGGCCTGCGGGTTGCTGCCCGTGCTGGCCGTCGTGCTGCTGACCGGGACGGTGCCGTTCACCGGGATCGCCATCGTGCCGGTCGCCGGCATCCTCATCGGCAACACGATGAACGCGCACACGCTGGTGGGGCGGCGCACGTTCACGGCCCTGCGCGAGGAGCGCGGGCAGCTGGAGGCGGGCCTGTCGATCGGGCTGCTCCGGCCGGACGCGATCAGCGAGGTCATCCACCGCCGGGTCCCCGAGGCTCTCATCCCTGGCTTGGACCAGGTGCGGACCGCGGGGGTCGTGACGCTGCCGGGGGCCTTCATCGGGGTGATGCTCGGCGGCGGGTCGCCGGCCCAGGCTGCGGCGGCCCAGGTGCTGGTGCTGTTCGGGATCATGGCAGCCCAGACGATCACGGCGATCGTGGCCGAGCGCTTCATCTGCGCCGGACGGCTGCTCCCGACCGACCTGGCCACCACCCTCCCCCGCTGATCCGTCCACTGACCCCGCCGCGTCATGCAGATCCCTCTTCATGACGCGGCAGCCGCATGACGCGGCAAGGTCACCCCGTCCTGAGGGCGCAGATGGCTGCTCCGGGGCACGCTGACGTGGACCGAGGACTCGGTGCCCACCGCCACCGTGTGCCGACCCCACGCGCTCCAGCGGCCGGCGCCGACCTCGGCGCGCACGTCGTTGCAGGTGATCCCGTGGCTCCCCAGGTCGCGGCGATGCATCACACCGCCGTGCTGGACGGCCAGCTGGCCGGCGATCTCTGCACGTCGGGCCCGAAGGGTGCGACGTGGCCGCCGCGACGGGCCCGCGCCGTGGGAAGGAGGGTCGGCCTCTTCACGCTCGACGGGTCGCTGGGGGGTGGCCATGCATCCAGCGTCGGCCGCTGACCCCAGTCGCCGAAAGCTGCCCTCGCGCACCTGTGGACGAGCCGCTCGATGTCACGGCCTGCGGACAGACGTGCCGTCATGCACTTGTCGCCCCATAGAGGGGCAACCGCATGGCGAGGACGAGCGGGCGAGCGGCCAAGGACCTTGGCGGCTCGGGGTCAGCGGCGGAGGGGCTTGGCCAGCTCGACGGTTCCGACGGGGTCGTCGCGGCCGACGATCCGGTAGCCGGCCTTCTTGTACATCCGCAGGTTCCCCTCGCTCTTCGCGCCGGTCGTGAGCACCAGGCGCCGGGTTCCCTCGGGTGCCAGCTCCTCGATCCGGGCGAGCAGCCAGCGTCCGACGCCCCGCCCCTGCAGGTCCGGCGCCACGCCGAGCCGACCGACGTACCAGTCCCCCTCGCCGGCCACCCGACCCCGCACCGTTCCCACGAGACGTCCACCGGAGCGCAGCACCCACGTCTGCCACTCACCAAGAGAGGCCGCCATCGACGAGACCGTCTCGTGCATGGCCGGCACCCGCAGCGTCTCGTTCGCGATGCCTTCCTTGAGCCAGCAGGCATGGGTCAGCGTGAGCAGCTCACCCACGTCACCCGGGGTCGCGGGACGCAGCTCCACCTCCGCGAGACCCTCCGGCGTCAACGCCCCCGAGACCGGCAACAGGTCCGGTCGCCGCGCCGCAGTCCGGGCGAGCCGTTGCGTATGCCGCCAGGCGGCGATCGCTCCGTGGTCGCCGGAGAGCAGCACCGACGGGACATCACGCACGACGCCACCATCGGTCCACGACGCCGGCTTGGTGTAGACGGGGTACTCCAGCAGCCCGTCCTCGTGGGACTCCTCGACGAGGGACTCGGCGTTGCCGATCACCCCGGGCAGCAACCGCGCCACCGCCTCGACCATGGCGAGCACGGCGACCTCGCCGCCGTTGAGGACGTAGTCGCCCAGGGAGACGACAGTGACCGGCATACGAGCCGCGGCGTGCTCGTAGACCCGCTCGTCGATCCCTTCGTAGCGGCCGCACGCAAAGGCGAGCCACGGCTCAGCGGCAAGGGACCGCGCCAGGGCCTGGGTGAACGGCACCCCACCCGGTCCCGGCACGATGAGGTGCGGCACGGCGCCCGAATCTCCCGACGCCACAACGGAGTCCAGCGCCTCGGCCCACGGTTCGGGCTTCATCACCATCCCGGCACCACCGCCGTACGGCGTGTCGTCGACGGTCCGGTGACGGTCGTGGGTGAAGTCCCGCAGGTCGTGGACTCGGACGTCGAGCAGGCCGTCGCGCCGGGCCCTGCCGATCAGCGAGAGGTCAAGGGGCGCAAGGTAGTCGGGGAAGATCGAGACGACGTCGAGGCGCATCGGCGCGGCTCACTCCCGGCCCAGGTCGAGCAGGCCGGACGGTGCGTCGACGACGACCCGTCCGCCCGCGACGTCGACCTCCGGCACGATCGCCGACACGAACGGCACCTCGACCTGGTGCCCGTCGGTCAGCCTCAGCACGAGCCGGTCCTGGGCGCCACCGGACTCCAGACCGGTCACCTCCCCGAGCAGCCCACCGGCGGTGTCGTATGCCGCGAGCCCGACGAGGTCGTCCTCGTACCAGGCGTCGTCGTCCTCCTCGGCAGCCGCCACGGCAGCCCGATCACCATCGACGAAGAGCCTGGTGCCACGCAGGGACTCGGCCCCGGTCCGGTCCGGGATCTCCTCGAAACCGACCAGCCAGACGCCCTGGTGGACGCGGGTCGAGGCAACAGTCAGGACGCGTGGCACCCCCGAACCCGGCGTGGCGGACGTGTCCAGACGTGCACCGTCGGCGAGACGCACCTCGGGGTCGTCGGTGTGCAGCTGGACGGTGACCTCGCCGTGCAGGCCGTGTGGCTTGCCGATGCGGGCGACGAGAAGGGGCTCGGACGGCATACGACGAATCCTCTCAGGTGGACGCGACCCGGCCCGCCCGCGGGTCGGGTCAGCCGGTGGGAGCGTCGGAGGTGCCGTAGCGCTTGACGTAGCCGGACAGGTCGCCGCGCTTCAGCGCGGCCGCGAGCTCGGCCGTGCGACTGGCGTTGACCAGGTCGACGCTCGCCCCGTCGATCATGTCGAACCGGGCGACCGGGACCATCACCGAGGTGACGCTCGCCGTCGTCATCTTCGACACCACAGGCACCAGGGACGCCGCCTGCCGGGCGGTCAGCCCGCTCGACCGGACCTTGGTCATCAGCTGGGGCACCAGCCTGGCCAGCGCTGTGGGGTCCTGGCGCGCCATGGCCGACAGCTTGCCGAGCATCCCGGTGAGCATCGCCCGGTGCCGCTCGGTGCGGTCCAGGTCGCCGTTGGGCAGTCCGTGCCGCTCCCGGACGTAGGTGAGCGACACCGGACCCTTGAGGTCGACCGGCCCCTGGGCGAAGGCGACCCCCGAGCTGTCGGAGGCGAACCGGTTGGTCACGGTCACCCCGCCCAGCGCGTCGACGATGTCGACGAAGGTCGCGAAGCCGGTCTCCAGCGTGTAGGCGATCGGCAGGCCGCCGAGCACCCGCGACACCGTCGTCGCCAGCCCCTTGGCCCCCGAGGAGTCGTATGCCGCGTTGATCTTGCCGTGCCCACCTCCGGGCAGCGCGACGTAGCAGTCGCGCGCGATGGAGACCAGGTTGATGCGTTTGCGGTCACCGGTCAGCTGGACGACGGTGATGACGTCGGAGCGGCCTGCGAAGGAGGTGCGGCTGCGCGAGTCGGACCCACACACCAGGACGTTGACCGCCCCGTGGCTCAGCAGGTCGGGGGTGGCCGCTGTGGGGGTCCCCGTCGGGGTGGTCGTGGCTGGGGGACTGGTCGTCGTGGAGGACGACGTCGAGGTCGAGGTGGTCGCGGCGGATGTCGAGCCGGTGCCCGAGGACTTGCCGGAGCAGGCAGCGAGCACAGAGGAGACCGCGGATGCGGCCGTGAGGAGCAGGATCGAGCGGCGGCGCGGGGCGTCCATGCCCTCGCTCCCTTCGAGTCGGGGTCACGGCGAACTGCCACCGTAGCGAACCCGGTGCCCCGGCGCCGGGTCCGGCGCACCGCACCCTGTGCACCCGGCATACGGCCAAGGGCCGCCGGGAACGTGAGTTCCCAGCGGCCCTTGGACCGTATGCCGTGTGCCTGCGGTCAGCGCACGCGGTCGGTGTCGACGATGTCGATCCGGACGTTCTTGCCGCCCGCGAGCGCACCCATGACGGTGCGCAGCGAGGAGGCGGTGCGGCCGGAGCGGCCGATGACGCGGCCCAGGTCGTCGGGGTGGACGCGGACCTCGAGGAGGTCGCCGCCGCGGGTGCGCTTCTCGCGCACGACGACGTCCTCCTTGTGGTCGACGATCCCGGTGACCAGGTGCTCCAGCGCCTCGTCGAGCATGGTCAGGACCCGGCCTTGACGAAGCCTGCGGCCTCGGCGTCGGCACCGGTCTTGAACCAGAACTCGGCGACGGTCTGGCCGTACCACTGGCCGTCGGGCTCGTGGTACTTGCCGGAGTCGGCGTTGCCCTTGACGGTGTAGCCCTCGGGGGCCGAGCCGTCCTCGAGCGGAGCGACGGCGCCGGCCGGCAGCTCCGTCGCGGGCACGGCCTCGGCCGGGCTGGTCACGACGTCGGACTCGCCGGCCTCGTCAGCGGTCCGGATGGAGTCCGGGGTGGCGTCGAGGAACTCTGTCGCCTGGGCGGCCTCCTCGGCAGACTCCGCGGGAGCCGCGGCGGCCTCGGCAGCGGTGGCGGCGTCCTTGGCCTCGACCTCGGCCGCAGCGGCCTCGACCTTGGCCGACGCCTTCTTGCGCGGGGTGGTTGCGCCGGAGGTGTCGTCGCCGCTGCTCTTGCCGGCGGCCGCGAGGGCTGCCTCGTAGAGCGACTTCTTGGACGCCTTGGGCTCCTTGACCTTCAGGGTGCCCTCAGTGCCGGGCTCGCCCTTGTACTTCTGCCAGTCACCGGTGATCTTGAGCAGCGCCTCGACGGCTTCGGTCGGCTGCGCGCCCTGACCCAGCCAGTACTGCGCACGGTCGGAGGAGATGTCGATGAGCGACGGCTCCTCGGTGGGGTGGTACTTGCCGATCTCCTCGATCGCCCGGCCGTCCCGCTTGGTGCGGGAGTCCATGACGACGACGCGGTAGAACGGTGCACGGATCTTGCCCATGCGCTTCAGACGAATCTTGACGGCCACGAGTGCCTGTCTCCTGTTTCTGTGGTGAGCACGGCAAGACCGCGTGGAGCGCGGGGAGCCGATGCTCGGGGTAGGTATCCGGCGGGAAGAAGACCCATGCCAGAAGGTGTACAGCGGACCATTCTGCCAGACTCCCGCACCGCCTCGGACCACCAGCGGTCCCGTATGCCGCCCGCTCACCTCTCCCTCTGAGCGTGGCCGGCCCGGCCTCAGCGGTTCTCCCAGGCCCCCGGCGCGGCGACCAGCTCGATGACGTGGGCGGGCAGCTGCCCGCTGACCAGGTCGGCGACGGTGGTGTCGTCGAGGACCTGCCGCAGCGCGACCCGGACGGCGACGTAGACCGCGGGCAGCGCGCTGGCCGCTCCCTCGTAGGTCGTCTCGTGCGGCCGGAGCCCGCGGACCTCGGCGAGAGGTCCGTCGACCGCCCGGAACACGTCGCCGAGACCGATCCGGTCGGCCGGCCGGGCCAGGGTGTAGCCGCCGTAGGGCCCGCGGTGGCTCTCCAAGAGCCCGGCCCGGCGCAGGTCGGCGACGATGGCCTCGAGGAACTTGCGTGGCAGGTCCTGCTGGCGGGCCAGCTCGTCGACCGAGACCGGTCCGCTCCCCAGTCCGGCGGCCTCCGCGATCGACGCCATCGCGCGCAGCGCGTAGTCGGTCTTGGCGGAGATGTCCACGTCCGGCATTGTGGCGCACGACAGCGCCGAGGCGCGCTCCCTAGGCTGGTCCGGTGACGTCCCTGCCGCAGCCCGCCCGCACCGCCCTCGACGTCGCCTCGTGGCGGCGGGAGGTCCATGACCTGTATGCCGCGGTGCGCGCTGCCGGTTCACCGGCGCAGGGTCATGCGCTCTGGGTCGAGGGCCGGTCGGCCATGTTCCGCGACCACCCCGCGACCGCCCGGCTGGCCGACCAGGAGCTCCGGCACGCGGCATACGACCCGGCCTTCCGCTTCGACGTCGAGATCGAGCCCGCGGACGAGGGCCAGTGGGAGTACGCCACCGGGACCGACGGGGTCGCGCCGTTCCGCCGGATCGGGCAGGTGCGTCTCGGCGACCTCGGGAGCCTGGACGTGTGGTGGCTGGGGACCTACGGCGGCGGGGTGTTCGTGCCGTTCAAGGACGCCACGAACGGCGAGTCCACCTATGGCGCAGGGCGGTACGTCCTGGACACGGTCAAGGGCGCCGACCTCGGTCGGATGCCGGGAGGAGACTGGGTGGTCGACCTCAACTTCGCCTACAACCCGTCCTGCGTCTACAGCGCGAGGTGGAGCTGCCCGCTCGCGCCACGAGGCAACGTGCTCACCGGAGCCGCGCCCGTGGGCGAGCTGCTGCCCGACTACGGCACCTCCGACCCCTACGCCCTGGACTGACCCGATGACCTACGAGCACTCTGGTCCCGACGCCCAGTTGGCTGCCGACCGGACGACCATCGAGGCGATCGTGGCGACCTTCTTCGCGGCCTTCGCGACGGGGCCTGACCTCGACGCACGGCTCGCGGCGCTGCGCGACCTGTTCCTCCCCGAGGCGGTCATCGTCCGGACGTGCGGGCTCGATCCCGCGGTCTACTCGGTCGAGGCGTTCATCGAGCCGCGGCGGGCGCTGCTGGCAGGAGGGTCCGTCGTCGGCTTCCGGGAGTGGGCGACGGACGGGCGGACCGAGGTGTTCGGCGACATCGCGCACTGGTTCGGCGGCTATGCCAAGGCCTGGACCCAGGACGGCGTCCAGCACACCGGAGGCGGGATGAAGTCCATCCAGCTGGTCCGGATGCCGGTCGGCTGGCGGGTCAGCGCGGCCGCCTGGGACGACGAGCGCCCTGGCGTCACGATCTGACCCAATTGTTCCGGTAGTCACGGGCGACCCGGTGACTGCCGGAACAATTGGGTCAGCTTGTCACGGTGCCTGGCCTCAGATGGCCAGCGCGGGGTCGGTCTCCCATGCATCCGGGGTGTGGGCGGCGCGCGCGTAGACCGTCTCGCCGGGGTCGAGCGCCAGGGCCTCGGCCGCGGCCCGGGTGACCTGGACCTCGAGCTGCTCGCTGCTGTCGGCCGTCAGCTCGACCCGCACCTCGAAGCCGAGCCGGACGACCCGGTCGACCCGAGCGGTGATGACGCCGGGTGAGCCCTTGACCGCGGCGTCGGCGGCATACGCCTCGTTCCGGTCCCGCGTCAGCACGATGTCGTGAGGCCGGACGAGCCGGCCGTTGACGTGGGCGACCTGACCGAGGAAGGACATGACGAAGTCGTTGGCCGGCCGGTCGTAGAGCACCTCGGGGTCCCCGATCTGCTCGATCCGTCCCTTGTTGAGGACGGCGATCCGGTCGGCGACGTCGAGCGCCTCCTCCTGGTCGTGGGTGACGAGCACGGTCGTCACGTGGACCTCGTCGTGCAGGCGGCGCAGCCAGCGGCGCAGGTCGGCACGGACCTGGGCGTCGAGCGCCCCGAACGGCTCGTCGAGGAGCAGCACCTCGGGGTCGACGGCGAGCGCCCGGGCCAGGGCCATCCGTTGCCGCTGTCCACCGGAGAGCTGGGCGGGGTACCGGTGCTGGAAGCCGTCCAGCCCGACGATCTCGAGCAGCTCGTCGACCTTGCGGGCGATCTCGGCCTTGGGGCGCTTGCGGATGGTCAGCCCGAAGGCGACGTTGTCGCGCACCGTCATGTGCTTGAACGCGGCGTAGTGCTGGAAGACGAAGCCGATCCCCCGCTGCTGGGGCGGTATGCCGGTCACGTCCTTGCCGTTGATGACCACCGACCCCCCGTCCAGGTCCTCGAGGCCGGCGATCGAGCGGAGCAGCGTCGACTTGCCCGACCCGCTCGGACCGAGCAGGGCCGTAAGGGAGCCGGCCGGGATGTCGACGGAGACTCCGTCGAGCGCCTTGAACGTGCCGTAGGACTTGTGCGCCCCGGTCACCGTGATCATGTCGTTCTCCTCTTGCGGTTGAGCACACTCATGAGCAGCAGCGTGAGCACGGCCAGGCCCATGAGCAGGGTGGCCGCGGCATACGCGCCGTAGGTGTTCTGGTCGTCGACGTAGCGCGCGTGGACGAGCAGGGTGAGGGTCTGGGAGACGCCGGCGAAGCCGGAGCTGACCATGATGACCGCCCCGAACTCGCCGAGTGCCCGGGCCACGGTGAGCACGACGCCGTAGGTGAGGCCCCAGCGCAGCGCCGGCAGGGTGATCCGCCAGAACGTCTGCCAGCCGTTCGCGCCGAGCGTGGCCGCCGCCTGCTCCTGATCGGTCCCGATCTCGTGCAGGACGGGCTCGACCTCGCGGACGACGAACGGCAGGGTGACGAAGAGGGTCGCGAGGACCATGCCGGGCAGCCCGAAGATGACCTTGAAACCGGCCCGGTCCAGCGCGCCGAACCAGCCGCCCGCGCCCCACAGCAGGATGAGCGAGACGCCGACGACGACCGGTGAGACGGCGAAGGGCAGGTCGACGACCGCCTGGAGCAGCCCGCGCCCGCGGAACCGGCCGCGAACGAGCGCCAGCGCCGTGACGACGCCGAAGATGACGTTGAGCGGCACGACGATGGCCACGATGAGCAGCGACAGGTTGAGCGCCGAGATCGCCGCGGGGGTCTTGACCGAGGCGAGGAAGGTCCCCAGGCCCGGCTCGAAGGTACGCCACAGGATCAGGACGACAGGCGTGCCGAGCAGGGCGATGAGGTAGCCGAGCGCGACGACGCGCAGCGACCAGCGGGCCGGCCGGGAGGTCTTCACGACGCCGTCTCGCGTCGAAGCGACCGGGAGGAGGCGATGCGCAGCAGGAAGAGGGTGGCGAAGGCGATGACGAGCAGTGCCACCGAGATGACCGCCGCGTTGACCGGCTGGTCGATCTCGATCTGCTGCTGGATGTACTGGGAGGCGACCTGGGTGTGCCGGGGGATGTTGCCGCCGATGAGGACGACCGAGCCGAACTCGCCGATGGCGCGGGCGAACGCCAGCCCGGTGCCGCTGATCATCGCGGGAGCGAGGGTCGGCAGGATGACGCGGCGGAAGATCGTCACCCCTCCCGCACCGAGCGACGCGGCCGCCTCCTCGACCTCCTTGTCGGCCTCGATGAGCACCGGCTGGACGGAGCGGACGACGAAGGGCAGCGTGACGAACGCGAGCGCGACGACCAGGCCGTAGCGGGTGGCGTTGAAGTGCACGTGGATCGGGCTGTCCGGGCCGTAGAGCGACAGCAGGACGATGCTGGCGACGATCGTGGGCAGCGCGAACGGCAGGTCGATGAGGACGTTGACCAGGCCCTTGCCCGGGAAGTCGTCGCGCACGAGGACCCAGGCGATGAGGGTTCCCATGACCGCGTTGAGCAGAGCGACGACGGCCGAGACGAGCACCGTGACGCGCAGGGCGGCCAGGGCCGAGGGCGCGGTGAGCGCGCTCCAGAAGCCGCCCCAGCCGTCCTCGGTGGACGTCACGGCGAGGGCCGCGAGCGGGAGCAGGACGACCACGCTGAGCCACAGCGTCACCAGACCGGTGGCATACGGGCGGCCCCGCGAGGGTCGCTGTGCCGGCGGCGCATGGTGCGGCACCAGCGAGTCCGGCCCCGGACGCGGCTCAGCGGGCGACACGTGCGTGCCGCCCGCCAACCCCGCCGAGGCGGTTGCCGTCATTTGGTGGCCTTGTCATAGATGACCGCGACCTTGCCGGTGTCCTTGGTGAACAGGTCCTTGTCGACCGAGGCCCAGCCGCCGAGGTCGGCGATGGTCCACAGCTTCTGCGGAGCCGGGAAGTCCTTCGCGTATGCCGCGGCGACGGTCGGGTCGACCGGCCGGAAGCCGGCCTCGGCGAACAGCTTCTGCGCCGTGGGGGTGAAGAGGTAGTCGACGAACGCCTTGGCAGCCGTGGGGTTCTTGGCCTTGGTGACGACCGCGACCGGGTTCTCGATCTTGAAGGTCTGCGGCGGCGTGACGTACTCGACCGGGTCTCCGGCCCGCACCGCGGCGATGGCCTCGTCCTCGTAGGACAGCAGCACGTCACCGGTGCCCTGGAGGAATGTCTCGGTGGCCTCGCGCCCCGAGCCGGGCTGGACGTGCACGTGCCCGGTGATGAGCGAGCTCAGGTAGGCCAGGCCCGCGGCCGGGTTGGTGCCGCCGTCGGACTTCACGGCATACGGGGCCAGGAGGTTCCACTTGGCGGAACCGGAGGAGAACGGGTTCGGGGTGACGACGTTGATGCCCGGCTTGAGCAGGTCGTCCCAGTCGTGGATCCCCTTGGGGTTGCCCTTGCGTACCACGATCGTCACCACCGACCCGAAGGGAATTCCCTTGGTGGCGCTGGCATTCCAGTCGGCCGACACGAGTCCGGCCTTGACCAGGCGGGTGATGTCGGGCTCGACCGAGAACGAGACGACGTCGGCGGGAGCGCCGGCGGCGACCTTGCGCGACTGGTCGCCCGAGGCGCCGTAGGACTGCTGGAACTGGACCCCCTGACCGGCCCCACCGGACGTGAACCCCGGGATGACCTTGTCGTAGGCGGTCTTGGCCACGGAGTACCCGTAGAGGCTGATCGTGCCGCTCACCTTGGCGGCATCGGTGGCCTGGGCGCCGGACGAAGAGCTCGTCGTCGACGTGTCGCTGCTACCACCCCCGGCACAGGCCGTCATCGCCATCGCGCCGGCGAGGGCGGTGGCAGTGGCGGTCAGACGTGTGGCGCGGGACATGGCGCTCCTTGGGCTGTGGGCGACGGCTCGCGCCGCGCCTTCTCCTATGTGACAGGTAGGAGTTTTGGATAGCGCAAGGTTATCGGTCAAATAACCGTTGCTTATGTCTCACCATGTGAGCCCATGGTCCCGGGCACGAGAGGAGCCGGAGGAGCCGGAGGAGCCGCCAGGCTCAGCCGCGAACCGCCACCCCGCGAAGCACGACTGCCGTCGGAGCGCCCAGCACCGCGAGGTCGGCGCGCGGATCCGCGGGCAGGACGACGAGGTCGGCGTCCGCGCCCTCCTCGAGCCCCGGACGGCCCAACCAGGCCCGCGCCCCCCAGGTCGCCGCCTCGAGGATCACCCGCGCCGGCAGGCCGGCCTTGGCCAGCTCGGCCGCCTCCTGCGCCACGAGCCCGTGCGGCAGCGAGCCGCCGGCGTCGGTCCCGACATAGATCGGGACGCCGGCCTCGTATGCCGCGCCGATGGTCGCGTAGCGTCTGTCGTAGAGGTCGAGCATGTGCCGCTGGTACTGCGGGAACTTCTCTGCAGCCGGCGCCGCGATCTGCGGGAACTGGGCGATGTTGACGAGGGTTGGCACGATCGAGATCCCTTGTGCCGCAAAGGAGCTGATCGTCTCCTCGGTCAGCCCGGTCGCGTGCTCGATGCAGTCGGTCCCCGCAGCGGCGAAGTCGTGGAGCGACTCCTCGCCGAAGCAGTGGGCCGTCATCCGGGCGCCCTCCTCGTGGGCTGCGGCCACGGCCTCGGCCAGCACGTCGGCCGGCCAGCACGGCGACAGGTCACCGGTGTCGCGGTCGATCCAGTCCCCCACCAGCTTGACCCAGCCGTCGCCTGCGCGTGCCTCCTGGCGGACGTGGTCGACGAGCTGCTCCGGCTCGATCTCCCAGGCGTAGCCGCGGAGGTAGCGCCGGGTCCGGGCGATGTGCCGACCGGCGCGGATCACCTTGGGCAGGTCCGGGCGGTCGTCGATCCACCGAGTGTCGCCCGGCTGCCCGGCGTCGCGGACGAGCAAGGTCCCGTGGTCCCGGTCGGCGAGCGCCTGCCGCTCGGCCTCCTCCCGCGGCACCTCACCGTGCGGCCCCAGCCCGATGTGGCAGTGCGCGTCAACGAGCCCCGGCAGCACCCAGCCCGGGATCGACTGGACGTCGTGGTCCCCCTTTGGCGCGGCATACGTGATCCGTCCGTCGATGACCCACGCCTCCGCGCGCAGGTCGTCCGGACCCACGAGGACCGGACCGGTCAGGTGCAGCACCGTCGCCATGGCCCGACCCTATCGACGCCCGGTCAGTCGGCGCCGATGACGCGGCGCAGCGCCGCGACGACGACGTCCGGGGCATCGGTGTGCACCCAGTGCCCGGCGCCCTTGACCGTCAGCTGCCGGGTTCGCGGGAACAGCGCACGCATGGCGTCGCCGTCCTCGGGCCGTACGTACCCCGACTCGCCTCCCGTGACCCAGACGACCACCCCGTCGTATGCCGGGTGCTCGCCGGCCGCTTCCGGCCAGCCGGCCATCCGGGAGGCGGCACCACGGGCGGCGTCGGCGGCGACGAGGTCGAGGTTGGCCTGCCACCGCCACCGGTCGCCGTCCCGGCGCAGGTTCTGCAGGAGGAAGGCCTTGACGCCCGGATCCGGCTCTGCGAAACGGGATTCGACATCCGCTCGGCTGGTCAGCTCGGTCAGCGGCAGCCGCTGCATCTCGGCGATGTAGCCGGCGAACCGGTCCAGACCGACGTAGTCCTTGGGGGCGATGTCGACGACGACGAGCCGTTCGACGAGGTCCGGGTGGGCCAGGGCGAGCATCATGGCGACCTTGCCGCCGAGCGAATGGCCGACGACGGTCCACCGCTCCCCCGGGGCCGTGGACTCCAAGGTAGAGGCGACGGCAGCGGCATACGTCTGGAAGGAGAACTCGCTCGACCACGGCGACCGGCCGTGGTCGGGCAGGTCGACGAGCAGGCAGCGCGCGTCGGCGCCCCTCGGCCCGCTGACCGCCTTGGCGATCTGCATCCAGTTGCGGCCCTGACCGAAGAGGCCGTGGAGGAACGCGACCCGTGGCCCAGCCGTGCCGACCGACAGTGTGTGCAGGCCATCAGGGGCGGGCGTCGGGTTCATGCCGGGTCGAGTGTGCGGTAGGTGCAGGTGTCGCAGCTCCGGGGTGTCATCAGCTGCACACTCGTCTCTGCCAACCGGTCGGTGGGCCGCCGGGTCACTGGCCCAGGAACTTCTCGAATCCCTTGGGCAGGTTGTTGGGGTCGAGCTCGGGCACGGGCGTGCCGCCGTTGCCGGACGCGGACCCGGCCCCGAACGCGGCGCCACCGGGCGCGGCCGGCCCGCCGGCGCGCCGGGCAGCCGCCGCGGCCTCCTCCTGCGCGCGCCGGGCCGGGTTGCCGGACTTGGACTTCTTGCGCTGCGGCTGCTGCTTGCCCTTGCCGCGCCCGCCCCCGAGACCGGGCATGCCCGGCATACCGGGGATGCCGCCACCGCGGGCCAGGCTCTTCATCATCTTCTGGGCCTCACCGAACCGCTCGAGCAACTGGTTGACCTCCGAGACGGTCACCCCCGAGCCGCGGGCGACGCGGGCCCGGCGGGAGCCGTTGATCTGCTTGGGATGGGTGCGCTCGAAGGGGGTCATGGAGCGGACCATGGCTTCGATCCGGTCGAACTCGCGCTCGTCGAGGCTGTCCAGCTGGGCGCGCATCTGGCCCATGCCGGGCATCATCCCGAGCATCGCCTTGAGCGAGCCCATCTTCTTGATGGCGGCCATCTGCTGGAGGAAGTCGTCGAAGGTGAAGTCCTCCTGGGCGAGGAACTTGCGCTCCATCTCGGCCGCGTGTCGCTGGTCGAACGCCTTCTCGGCCTGCTCGATGAGGGTGAGGACATCACCCATGTCCAGGATGCGCGACGCCATCCGGTCGGGGTGGAAGACCTCGAGGTCCTTGACGCCCTCACCGGTGCTGGCGAACATGATCGGCCGGCCGGTGGTCCCGACGACCGACAGGGCGGCGCCACCGCGGGCGTCACCGTCGAGCTTGGACAGCACGACGCCGGTGAAGTCGACGCCCTCGAGGAAGGCCTGGGCGGTCTCGACCGCGGCCTGGCCGATCATGGCGTCGATGACGAACAGGACCTCGTCGGGCTGGATGGCCGCCCGGATGTCCGCGGCCTGCTGCATGAGGTTGGCGTCGACGGCGAGCCGGCCGGCGGTGTCGACGATGACGACGTCGTGGAGCTTGCCGATGGCGTACTGGATGCCGTCGTCGGCGACCTGGACCGGGTCGCCGTAGGAGCGGGTCCCCTCTCCGGTGCCGCCGACGGCGTCGTGGCCGCCGATGTTGCCCCGCTCGGGTGCGTAGACCGGGACTCCGGCCCGCTCGCCGACGACCTCGAGCTGGGTGACGGCGTTGGGTCGCTGCAGGTCGGCAGCGACGAGCAGCGGGGTGTGGCCCTGGTCCTTGAGCCACTTGCCGAGCTTGCCGGCGAACGTGGTCTTGCCCGAGCCCTGCAGGCCGGCAAGCATGATGACGGTCGGCGGGTTCTTGCCGAACCGCAGCGGCCGGGTCTGCCCGCCGAGGATCGCGACGAGCTCCTCGTTGACGATCTTGATGACCTGCTGCGCGGGGTTGAGCGCCTCGGACACCTCGGCCCCGAGCGCCCGCTCGCGCACCCCGTGGGTGAACGCCTTGACGACCGGTAGCGCGACGTCGGCCTCGAGCAGCGCCATCCGGATGTCACGGACGGTCTTGTTGACGTCGGACTCGGACAGGCGCCCCTTGCCGCGGAGGTTCTTGAAGGTCGCAGTCAGGCGATCGGAGAGGCTCGTGAACACCGCCCAAGGCTATCTTCCGCAGGCAGGGCCCCCAGAATCCCGCCAGCATCCGCGCCCGCCCGCCTCCCCTGCGTCTGCGGATCTGAGGGTTCCCCAACCACCGCGACGCAGACGCACGCCGTATGCCGCCGCCCCTGCGTCTGCGTCGGCTCGCAAGCGGAGCCCTCAGATCCGCAGACGCAGCAGTACGGGGATCAGGCTGGGGGGTGGCCCTCGCAGGTGTCGATCACCATGGAGACGACCTGGGCCACCTTGCCGGGCTCGAGGACCCGACCACCGAACTCGGTGACGTAGAAGGTGTCCAGGGTCTGGCCGGCATACGTCGCGATGTGCGCCGACCGCACGGACAGCCCGGCCCGGGCGAAGGTCATCCCGAGCTCGTGCAGCAGCCCGATCCGGTCGTGGGCCCGGACCTCGATGACCGTCGCGTCGTCACAGGCCTGGGGCACGACGAGCGCCCTGGCCTGACCCGGGACCCCGGTCGTGGCGGCGCCACCGGGGCGCGCGGCATACGTCCGACGACGGTCGAGCAGGTTGAGCGGCGCGCGATCGCCGGAGGCGAGCCGGACGAGGCCCCGGGTGATGACCGCCGCGTCGGGTGAGGATCCGGACGGGGTCTCCACGTGCCACTCGTTGGCCGCGACCCCCTCGACAGTCCGCAGGATCGCCGTCCGGACGACGAGGCCCTGGGCGGCGAACAGCCCTGCGGTGTCAGCGAACAGGCCCAGCCGGTCCCGGTCGAAGATGTCGATCCGGTACGAGCCACCCTGGGGCCGGATGACGACCTTGGGCTCCCCCGCCGCCACCGCCTCGATGGTCTCGTGGGTCACGAGGTCCGTGTCCTCGACCGGCAGCGGCGGGGCGCCCGTGTCGAGGCGCTCGCGCACCTTCTCGCCGAGCTGGGTGAGCAAGGTCGACCTCCAGTCGGTCCAGGCCTTGGGTCCGGCCGCGCTCGCGTCGGCCTCGGTCAGTGCCATCAGGGTCTCGAAGACCTCCCGGTCCGCTCCGACCGCCGCGAGGGCGGCCTCGATCGTCTTGGGGTCCTGGTAGTCGCGTCGGGTTGCGAGGTCGATGAGGGTGAGGTGCTCGCGGACGAGCCGTTCGATGACCAGGGCATCGGCGTCGGGGTACCCGAGGTGCCGGGCGATCCGGCCCGCGATGGGGGCACCGACGTGGCTGTGGTCGACCGAGTCGGGCAGCTTGCCGATGTCGTGCAGCAGCGAGGCGAGAAGCAGCAGGTCGGCCCGGCTGACGTTGCGGACGAGCGAGCTGGCGTGGACGACCGTCTCGATGAGGTGGCGGTCGACGGTATGCCGGTGCACCGAGTTCCGCTGCGGGCGGGACCGCACGCTGGCCCACTCCGGGATCCACTGGTCGACGATGCCGGCCTGGTCCAGGCCCTCCCAGACGCCGACCAGGCCGGGGCCGGTGGCGAGCAGGTCGGCCAGCAGGTCACGGGCCAGGGCCGGCCAGGGGTCGGGCAGGCGAGGGGGTCGGGTGCTGAGGTTCTGCAGGGTCTGGGGTGCGATGGGCAGGCCGGCCCGCGCGGCGACGACGGCGGCGCGCAGCGGCAGCAGGGCGTCGGTGTCGACGGCTGCCCCGTTGCCGAGGACAACCTCCCCGTCGCTCTCGAAGAGGCCGAACCCGAGCGGGTTCATCGACGGGCGACGCGGGCCGACGCGCAGGGTGCGCGCCCGCTGTGCCTGGCCGGCGCGCCGGACGGTCCCGTCCAGGGAGTAGGCGATGGTCCGACCGGCCTGCGACACCTCGGTGAGGAGGTCGTCGGAGGAGCTACGGCCGAGGAGGGCGGCCGCCGCGTCCTGGTCCTCCCGGCCGAGCCGGTCCCGGCCGCGTCCGGTGACGACGTGGACCGCGTCGCGGACGTCGAGGAGCAGCCCGTATGCCGCGTCGACCTCCCCGTGGGGACGGTCGGCCAGCCACGCCGCCGCGAGCGCACTGAGGATGGTCATGTCGCGCAGGCCGCCGTGGGCCTCCTTGAGGTCCGGCTCGATCGACTGCGCCAGGTCACCCTGACGCTGGTGCCGGGCGGTGAGCTGCTCGACGAGCTGGGGAAGGCGCTTGCGGGCGTTGGCCCGCCAGTCGTGGGCCACCACCGAGCGGGCGGCGGCGACCACCTCGGGATCGCCTGCCACCGGAGTGAGGTCGAGCAGGCCGACGGCTGCCGACAGGTCGTTGGAGGCGACGCTGCGGCACTGGTTGACGGTGCGGACGCTGTGGTCGAGCTTCACGCCGGCGTCCCAGATGGGGTACCAGAGCCGGTCGGCCAGGGCGTTGACGTCGCCTTGGCCGACGGCACGGCCGTAGTGCAGCAGGACGAGGTCGTAGTCGCTGAGTGGTCCGGCGTCGCCGCGGGCGAAGCTGCCGACGGCGGCCAGGGCCAGCCCATCGGTGGCCCTGCCCTGCGTCGCCTCGGACCAGATGCCGGAGAGCCACTCGCGGCCGAACCTGGTGAGAGCCTCCCGTCGTGCCGGGCCGGCACCCACAGCGGCGAAGCTGCGGGTGCCGGCCAGGTCCAGCCGACGGGCCGTGAGGTCCGGCTGCGAAGAGGTCATCGCGGCATACGGCCTAGATCGCGTCCGTGCCGCGCTCGCCGGTACGAACCCGGGCGACGTCCTCAACCGGGACGACCCAGATCTTGCCGTCGCCGATCCGCCCGGTCTGGGCGGCCTTGAGGATGACGTCCACGACCGACTTGGCATCCATGTCGTCGACGATCACCTCCAGGCGGATCTTCGGGACGAAGTCGACCGTGTACTCGGCACCGCGGTAGACCTCGCTGTGCCCGCGCTGGCGGCCGTAGCCGGACGCCTCGCTGATCGTCATCCCGGAGATCCCGAAGGCCTCCAGGGCCTCCTTGACCTCGTCGAGCTGGTGCGGCTTGATGATGGCGGTGACGAGCTTCATCACTTGGCTCCTTCCAGGGCCGCGGACGCCGGCAGACCGCTCGGCGCTGAGTGGCCGAGACGTCCGCCGAGCGGTGCGAGATCGTATGCCGTCTCCCCGTGCTCGTGGAAGTCGATGCCTTCGACCTCGGCCTCCTCGGTGATCCTCCAGCCCATTGTGTACTTGATGGCCAGACCGATGACCGCGGTGCCCACTCCGGTCCACACCAGGGTGAACAGGGCCGCTCCGGTCTGGTCACCGAGCGACTTCAGGCCACCACCGTAGAACAGACCGTCGACGCCGCCCGGGGCGACCGACGTGGAGAGGAACCCGATGAGCAGCGTGCCGACGAGGCCGCCGACGAGGTGGACGCCGACGACGTCGAGGGAGTCGTCCAGGTTGAACTTGTACTTGAGACCGACGGCCCAGGCGCAGAGCGCGCCGGCCACGACGCCGATGACGATCGCGCCGAAGAGACCGACGGCGCCGCAGGAGGGCGTGATCGCCACAAGACCGGCCACGATGCCCGAGGCCGCGCCGAGGGACGTCGCCTTCCCGTGCAGGATCCGCTCCATGGCGAGCCAGGCGAGCATGGCCGCCGCGGTCGCGATGGTCGTGTTCATGAAGGTGAAGCCAGTCTCGGACATGAACTGGGCCGTGCTCTTCTCTGCGGTGTCCCCGGCGAGGACGACCGAGCCGACGTTGAAGCCGTACCAGCCGAACCACAGCAGGCCGGCGCCGAGCATCGTGAGAGTCAGGTTGTGCGGTCGCATCGGGTCCTTGGCGAAGCCCTTGCGCCGCCCGATGATGAGCGCGAGCACACCACCGGCGATACCGGCGTTGATGTGCACGACCGTGCCACCGGCGTAGTCCTGCTGGGCGAGGTGCTTGAACACGAACCCACCGGCCCAGGTGTTGTGGGCGATGGGGAAGTAGCAGATGGTCAGCCAGATCGGCACGAAGACCATCCAGGACGAGAACTTGACGCGGTCGGCGATGGCGCCGGAGATGAGGGCGGCGGTGATCGCCGCGAAGGTGAGCTGGAACAGGACGCCGACGTAGCCGCTGCCCGTCCCGTCGGCCGCACTGTGCCAGCTGACGCCCTTGAGCCCGAAGAGCTCGAAGGGGTTGCCGATGAGCTTGCCGTTGCCGGCACCGGCCCAACCCTCCGACCAGCCCCATAGGACGAAGACGATGGTCGTGATGGCAAAGGCGCCATACGAGAGCATCATCATGTTGAGCACTGACTTCGAGCGGGTCATGCCGCCGTAGAAGAGCGCCAGCCCGGGGATGGTCATCATCAACACCAGGGCTGTCGATACAAGCATGAAGGCGTAGTAGCCGTCCACGTGACCTCCAGAATTTCGATGGTGGGCACGGGCCGCAGCCGAATCGGCAGGGCCGCCCGCCCTTTGTGTGCGACAGCATCGCCTGCCGACGTTTCCGGAGCAGATGCCGTCGTGTTTCGCCGGTGTTGCCAGAACTGCCCCTGGCGTAAAGATCGCGTTACGCCCGGGGCGGCCGGCAAGCGGCCTCGGTCGACGGCCGCGCTCGCCCCGCACGTGCGGGGTTGTTCAGGCCGAGTCGGCGCCGGGCCCCGCACAAGCCCGCACGTGCGGGGTTGTTCAGGTCGGCCGCCGTCGGAGCGCCGCACAAGCCCGCACGTGCGGGGTTGTTCAGGGGCGGTCGGCGCCGGAGCGCCGCACAAGCCCGCACGTGCGGGGTTGTTCAGGTCGGCCGCGGTCGAGGCGCCGCACAAGCCCGCACGTGCGGGGTTGTTCAGGTCGGCCCGCGCCAGGACTCCGCATTGCCCAGCACGTGCGGGGTTGTTCAGGCCGAGTCGGCGCTGGGCCCCGCACAAGCCCGCGCGTGCGGGGTTGTTCAGGCCGAGTCGGCGCTGGGGCCCGCACAAGCCCGCACGTGCGGGGTTGTTCAGCGACCGGGCTCGGCGGTCCGTGCGGCCGTCAGCCGATGATGGCGTCGACGAACGCCTCGGGGTCGAAGGGGGCCAGGTCGTCCGGTCCCTCCCCCAGGCCGACCAGCTTGACCGGGACGCCGAGCTGACGCTGGACGGCGACGACGATGCCGCCCTTGGCGGTGCCGTCGAGCTTGGTGAGCACGATGCCGGTGATGCCGACGACCTGGCTGAACACCTCGGCCTGACGGAGCCCGTTCTGGCCGGTCGTCGCGTCGAGCACGAGGAGCACCTCGTCGATCGGCGACTGCTTCTCCACGACCCGCTTGACCTTGCCGAGCTCGTCCATGAGGCCGACCTTGTTGTGCAGCCGTCCGGCGGTGTCGATGATCACCACGTCGGCCTCCATCTCCAGCCCTGCCTTCACCGCGTCGAAAGCTACGGCGGCCGGGTCGGCACCGTCACGATCCGAGCGGATGGTCGGCACCCCGACACGCGCCCCCCAGGTCTCCAGCTGGTCAGCGGCAGCCGCGCGGAAGGTGTCGGCCGCGCCGAGCACGACGTCCTTGTCCTCGGCGACGAGGACGCGGGCCAGCTTGCCGACCGTCGTCGTCTTGCCCGTCCCGTTGACTCCGACGACCATGACCACGGCGGGGCGCTCGCCCACCCGGTTGGCGGCGACGCGTCGGTCCATGGACGGGTCGACGAGGGCGAGCAGGTCCTTGCGGAGCCAGCCCCGCACGGTCGCCTCGTCGGTCGTGCCGTCGACCTTGACCTGCTGCTTGAGCGAGGCGACGAGCTCGTTGGTGGCCTCGACGCCGAGGTCGGAGGCCAGGAGGGTGTCCTCGACGTCCTCCCAGGCGGCGTCGTCGAGCCGGCCGCGGGAGAGGATCGCCAGCAGCCCCTTGCCCAGAGCTGTGTTGGAGCGGGCCAACCGGGCACGGAGCCGGGCCAGCCGGCCCCGAGCCGACTCGGGCCGCTCGACCGTGAGGGTGTCCTCGCCGGTGCCGAGGTCGTCAACGTCCTCCTCAGGACGGGGCAGGGTCGTCGTGCTCCCGGACCCGGCCGACCCGTCCTGCCCCTGACCCGAGCCCCCACCGGGCGTGGCCGGCGCGCCCGACCCGACGGACTGGCCCGGACGTGGGGTGTCGCGCCCGGGCAGCTCCTTGCGGCGCCCACCCCGGCCACGCACGAGACCCGCGATCCCCCCGACGATGACGACGAGGAGGCCGAGGCCGATGAGCAGGTACTCCCACAGATGACTCACCCGGTCATCCTGCCACCGGCCCGGGCACCCGGCGAAAACCCGTCCACCCGGTCAGAACCGGGCCGGCGGGGGCAGGCGCGGGGTCAGAAGATCCGCACCCGGTCATCCTCGGCGAGCCACATCCCGTCGCCCTCGACGACCCCGAACGCCTCGTGGAACTCGTGCAGGTTGCGGGCGATGTTGCCACGGCTGTCCTGGGGGGCGTGCGGGTCGACCGCCAGCAGCCGGACCGCCTCCTCCTGCCGGGACCGCCCCTTCCAGACCTGCGCCCAGCCCAGGAAGAACCGCTGGTCGCCGGTGAGGCCGTCGAGCACGGGCGCCGGGTCGACTTCGCAGGCGATCCGGTATGCCGCGTGGCCGATGGTCAGCCCGCCGAGGTCGCCGATGTTCTCCCCGACCGTCAGGGCACCGTTGACGTGGTGGCCCGGCGCGTCGCGGGGCTCCAGGGCGTCGAACTGGGCCTTGAGCACGTCGGCCTTGGCGTCGAACCGCTCGCGGTCCTCGGCGGTCCACCAGTCGCGCAGGTTGCCCGCCCCGTCGTAGCGCGAGCCGGAGTCGTCGAAACCGTGGCCGATCTCGTGCCCGATGACGGCACCGATCCCGCCGTAGTTGACCGCGTCGTCGGCGTCGACGTCGAAGAACGGCGGCTGGAGGATGGCGGCCGGGAAGACGATCTCGTTCATGCCCGGGTTGTAGTAGGCGTTGATCGTCTGCGGCGTCATGAACCACTCGTCACGGTCGACGGGCAGCGCGATCTTGGCCAGGTTGCGGTCCAGCTCGAACGCCGAGGCGCGCCGCACGTTGCCGACGAGGTCGGCCCGGTCGACGGTCAGCGCGGAGTAGTCGCGCCACTGCTGCGGGTGCCCGATCTTGGGCCGGAACGCCTCGAGCTTGGCGAGTGCCTGCTCGCGGGTCTGCGGGCTCATCCACTCCAGGGTCTGGAAGTCGCGCCGGAACGCCTCGACGAGGTTGGCGACCAGCTCGGTCATCCGCGCGTGGGCGGCCGGCGGGTAGTGCCGCTCGACGTAGGCCTCGCCGAGCGCCTCACCCAGCGCCGCCTCGACGAGCCCCACGCCACGCTTCCACCGCTCGCGCAGCTGCGGCATCCCCGAGAGGGTCCGCCCGTAGAAGTCGAAGTTCTCCTCGACGAAGGCCGCCGAGAGGTACGGGGCCAGCTCGTGCACGAGATGCCACCGCAGCCAAGCCTGCCACTGTGCCAGGGAGTGGTCTGCGTATGCCGCGGGCAGCGCCTCGACGAAGCTCGGCTGCCGCACGACCACCTCGTCGAACGCACCGTCCGGTGCGCCGAGCGCCGACACCCAGCCGGCCCAGTCGACGCCCGGTGCCCGCTCGACGAGCTCGGCCCAGGTCCACTTGTTGTACGTCTTGATCGGGTCGCGGTTGGCGACCCGGTCCCAGTGGTTGGCGGCGAGTGCGGTCTCCAGGTCCATCACCTGTGCGGCGGCCTCCGACGCCTCGGCGACGCCGGCCAGGGCCAGCATCCGCTCGACGTGAGCGAGGTAGGCAGCCCGCACCCCGGCATACGACTCCTCGCGGTAGTAGGCCTCGTCGGGAAGGCCCAGCCCGGCCTGCTCGAGGTGGGCGATGGTGCGCTCGGAGTCGCCGCTGTCGGTCCAGACGATGAGCCCGGCGGGTCCGTCGACGCCGTCGCGCAGCCAGCGACCCAGCAGGGCCGGGATCTGCGCGACGTCGGTGAGGGCCTCCACCTCGGCGAGAAAGGCTGCCAGGGGACGAGCGCCGGCGGCGTCGACGGCGGCCTCGTCCATGAAGGACGCGTAGAGGTCGGCGACCTTGCGCCGCGACGGGCCGAGGTCCTCGCCCTGCTGCCCGGCCGCCGCCAGCTCCTCGACGATGGTGTGGCAGTCGCGCTCACTGGCATCGCGGAGCATGTCGAAGGAGCCGTAGCGGGCGCGGTCGGCCGGGATCTGCGCGGTGTCCAGCCAGTGTCCGTTGGCGTGGCGGAACAGGTCGTCCTGCGCGCGGACGCCGGGGTCGCGGTCGGCCAGGGACATCCCGGAGGTCCGGGCAGCAGGAGGTGCTTGGGTCATGTCGGCCATGCAATCACATGGGACCGACGGGCTGAACCTAGATCAGGGAGTCGTGGTCGTGGAGGGCTCGGGCGTCGGGGCCTCCGTCTGGACGGGCGCCGAGTCCGAGGACGACCCGGGGGTCACCTTGTCGACGAGGTCCTCGCCACGCTCCTTGATCCCCGTGACCAGATCACCGCCCCGTGCCAGCATGTCCTCGCCCCGTGCGGTCAGCAGGTCGCGCCCTTGCCGCCGGGCCGGAATCGCCACCATGGCCACCACGAGCCCGGCGACGATGACGCAGAGAAGCAGGCCGAGGATGAGAGCGATCATGCCCCCAGTGTCCCCCGGCCCGGAGCGACGACCCAAATCGACGCCCCGTACGCCCGTGAAGTCGCCGGGCCGTGCTGCGGGGTCCGGCGACCCGGCATACGGGCAGAGAGACCTAGGCGGGCTCGGCCGCGAGGTCTCGGATTCGTTGCGAGACAACGGTGGTCACGCCATCGCCACGCATCGAGACGCCGTAGAGGGCGTCGGCGATCTCCATCGTCCGCTTCTGGTGGGTGATGACGATGAGCTGGCTGGAGTCGCGCAGCTCCTCGAAGAGGGTGATCAGCCGGCCGAGGTTGGTGTCGTCGAGCGCGGCCTCGACCTCGTCCATGATGTAGAAGGGGCTGGGCCGGGCCTTGAAGATCGCCACGAGGAGCGCAACGGCCACGAGCGACCGCTCGCCACCGGACAGCAGTGAAAGCCGCTTGACCTTCTTGCCGGGCGGTCTGGCCTCGACCTCGATGCCCGTGGTCAGCATGTTGCCCGGGTCGGTGAGCGTGATCCGCCCCTCGCCGCCGGGGAAGAGCCGGGCGAAGACCCGCTCGAACTGGGCCGCCGTGTCGTGGAACGCCTCGGTGAAGACCTTCTCGACCCGCTCGTCGACCTCGCGGACGATGTCGAGCAGGTCGGCCTTGGACTTCTTCAGGTCCTCCAGCTGGGTGGTGAGGAACGTGTGCCGCTCCTCCAGCGCCGCGAACTCCTCCAGAGCCAGGGGGTTGACCCGGCCCAGGGCCGAGAGTCCGCGCTCGGCCTTGCGCAGCCGCTTCTCCTGCTCCTCCCGGACGTATGCCGCGGGCTCGGCCAGGGCGTCGGGGTCGTCACCGGGGCCGGCGACGACGGGGACGAGCTGGTGCGGGCCGTACTCGTCGACGAGCACCTCGGGGTCGATCCCGAGCTCCTCGATCGCCTTGGCGCGCAGGGTCTCGATCCGTGCCAGCTGCTGGGCACGGGCCACCTCGTCGCGGTGGACGGTGTCGGTCAGGTCGCGCAGCTCGTCCTGGGCGACGGTGATCCGCTCGCGGATCGCGGCAAGTGCCTGCTCCCGCTCGGCTCGCGCCTGCTCGGCCGCCTCCCGGTCGGTCGTCGCCGCACCGAGCCCCGCGCGGGCCCGCTCGATGGCGTATGCCGCGGCTGCACCGACCGCTCGAGCCACCCCGGTCTCCCGGCGCCGGCGCTCCTGGCGCTGCCGGAGGCGCTCGCGGGCGGCGAGCTCGTTGCGCGCCGCGCCCTCGAGCGACTCGGCGCGACCCTTGAGCGAGCGTGCCCGCTCCTCGCGGGTGCGCAGGGTGAGGCGGTGCTCGGTCTCGGCGGTGCGGGACCGGCTGGCGGCGAGCTCGAGCCGGTCGCGCTCGTCGGTCGACGGCTCCTCGACATCGGTCGGGTCGGCGCTGGCCTGGTCGAGGCGATCACTGAGGGCGGCCAGCTCGGCCTGGTCGGCAGCCAGCGCGAGCTGGGCCTCGGCGATGGCGCGGCTCATCCGCTCGCCCTCGGCCTTGGCGGCCCGGGACCCGGCCCCGAGGGTGCCGAGCCGCTCGGCGACCGCGGCCATCCGGGCGTCGGAGGTGTGCAGTGCATCCAGGGCCTCTTCGACCTCGCCGCGGAGGGTGGCCACCTCCTCGCGGGCCGTCGCGAGCGCGAACCTGGCCCGCTCCCCCCGGGCCGAGGCGTCGGCGACCAGGGCCGCGGCTTCGTCGGCGGCCGACTGGAGCTCGATGAGGCTGTCACCGGTGCTGCTGCCGCCGCGCACCCACCCCGGCCCGTAGACGTCGCCATCGGCGGTGACGGCGGTGATGCCCTCGCTGCGCGCCACGAGGGCCAGGGCATGCGTGCTCTCCGGGACGAGCGCCACCCGGTCGAGCAGGGCGGCGACGGCCGGGCGGACGGCGACGTCGGCGTCGACGATCTCGATCGCCCAGCGGGCCGAGCCGTCCAAGGTCGGCCAGTGCGCCGTGTCGGTGGCGGGGGCGGTCGCGCCGACGAGCAGGCCGGCCTGCCCACCATCGCCCTCACGCAGCGACCTCAGGGCCTCGGCGGCGTCCGCCGCGGACCCGACGGCGACGGCTTCGGCGGCCCAGCCGAGCGCGGCGGCGATCGCCGTCTCGTGCCCACCGCGAACCTTGAGCAGGCTGCTGAGCGACCCGACGATCCCGTGGCCGGAGTCGGCGACCTCGAGCAAGGTGGCGGCACCGTCCTTGCGCCGCAAGCCGATTCGCAGTGCCTCGAGCCGAGCCTGGGCGCTCGTCCGGTCTCTCTCGGCGAGCCGCTCGGTGTCCTGGTGCTCGGCGAGGGTCGCCTCGGCGGCGGCGAGCCGCTCGGCGGCCTGCTCGTATGCCGTGTCCAGACCCTCCTCGCCCTCCTCGTCGACGGCGACGGTCGACTCGAGGGCGGCGAACTCCTGCTCGGCCTCCGCCGCGCGGCGCGCGGTGGCGGCGACGGCCTCGGTGAGCCGGGCGATCTCGGCCTCGCGGGTCTCGATCCGGCTGGTGCGGGCAGCGACCTGACCGGAGAGCTTGGCCAGACCTTCGCGCCGGTCCGCCGCGGCGCGGGCGAGCGCCGAGAGGCGCTGCTGCTCCGCGGCATACGCCGCCTCGGCCTCGGCCCGCGCGGCGATGGCGACCTGGAGGGTGACCTGGGTGTCGGCGACCTGGGCCAGGAGCGCCTGCTCCTGTTCGCGGGCCTGGGTGGCCTGGAGGCGCAGCTCGTCCGGGTCGCGACCGGTGGTCGTCTCGTCGGAGGTGTCCTGGTCGAGGAGTCGGACCCGCTCGGCGGCCAGGGACCCGGTCGACTCCAGCCGGTCCACCAGGGTGCGGAAGCGGAGCCAGCGGTCCTGGACCTCGGCGGCGAGCGGGGCGTGCTCGGCTGCGGCCTGCTCGGTCTCGCCGAGGGTCCGGCGCAGGGCGAGCAGGCCATCCTCGATCTCGGTACGGCGGGCGATGAGCGCGCTCTCGTCGGCGACCTCCTGCTCGACGGTGCTCGTCAGCTGGGCGAGGTCGTCGGCGAGCAGGCGGAGGCGGGCGTCGCGGGCATCGGCCTGGATGACGGCGGCCCGGCGGGCGGCCTCGGCCTGCCGGCCGAGCGGGCCGAGCTGGCGCCGGATCTCACCGGTGAGGTCGTGGACGCGGGTGAGGTTGGCCTCCATCTGCTCCAGCTTGCGAAGGGCCTTCTCCTTGCGCTTGCGGTGCTTGAGGACGCCCGCGGCCTCCTCGATGAAGCCGCGGCGCTCCTCGGGAGTCGCGCGCAGGACGGCGTCGAGCTGGCCCTGGCCGACGATGACGTGCATCTCGCGACCGATGCCGGAGTCCGAGAGCAGCTCCTGGACGTCGAGCAGACGGCACGACGTGCCGTTGATGGCGTAGTCGGACCCGCCGTTGCGGAACATCGTCCGGGTGATCGTCACCTCGGCGTAGTCGATGGGCAGCGCACCGTCGGTGTTGTCGATGGTCAGGCTGACCTCGGCCCGACCGAGCGGCGGCTTGCCGGGCGTGCCAGCGAAGATGACGTCCTCCATCTTGCCGCCGCGCAGGCTCTTGGCGCCCTGCTCCCCCATCACCCAGGCCAGGGCGTCGACGACGTTGGACTTGCCCGAGCCGTTGGGGCCGACGATGCAGGTGATGCCCGGCTCGAGACGCATCGTCGTCGACGAGGCGAAGGACTTGAACCCCTTGAGGGTCAGTGTCTTGACGTACACGGGCTTCCTGGGCAGAGGAGGTGACGGATCCCGGTCACCCTACCCGCGGGTCGGTGCCGTTCCGCGGACCAGCGAACGCCCGGTGGTGCGTGTGACTGGAGTGACGGACGTGTCGTATGCCGGTCACTCGCCGCCCTGGGCGATGGCCTCGTGGTGGCGGATCACCTCGGCGATGACGAAGGTGATGAACTTCTCGGCGAACTGGGGGTCCAGGCCCGCGTCGTCGGCCAGCGAGCGCAACCGGGCGATCTGCCGCTCCTCCCGGTTCGGGTCGGCGGGGGGCATCCCGACCCGCGCCTTGAGCTGGCCGACCTGCTGGGTGGCCTTGAACCGCTCGGCGAGCAGGTGCACGAGCGCGGCATCGATGTTGTCGATGCTGCTGCGCAGCCGCTCCAGCTCCGGCGGGGTGTCACTCACCGGCTCATCGTAGGAAGAGCGGCGTATGCCGCGCACCCGCGTCTCACGGCATCCCCGCGCGTGACTGATCGACACAATTGTTCCGGTAGTCACCCGCGCCCACGTGGGCCGCGCCGCCCCTGGGCGCGGGCTACCCGACGTGCTACCGGACCGTTGATGTTGCGATCACAGCACATCCGGTTCGGTAACCCGCTCGGTAACCCGTCGCCGGAGGGCTCCGGCGACGGCCGTCGGGCGCCAGCGACTGGCCGCCCTCTTGTGCCACTGGCCACCGGTGGCTCCGCGGGCCAGTGGCCGCAGTGATGACCAGTCTCGGTCCGAAGCCGGCGTCAACGCTCGACGAAGCCGCTCTGCCCGGAGACCGGGTCCGACCAGACCGGCTCGGACACCGAGGTCACCGCACCCGGACGGCGAGACACGTCAGCGTCGGGCGCGAGGAGTGCGTGCAGCCGCGCCACGTCGTCCGGGTCGCCCTGGGCCACCACCTCGACCCGACCGTCCGTGGTGTTCCGGGCGTGCCCCGCGAGCCCGAGCTCCAGGGCGCGGGCGCGCGTCCACCAGCGGAAGCCGACGCCCTGGACCCGGCCCCGCACGAAGACCGTCGCCCGGACGGCCCGGTGAACGGGCGGCATACGGGATCAGCCCCGGCCCCGACGCGGGACCGGCTGGCAGTGCGGGCAGAAGAAGGAGGACCGGTTCATGAACTGGGCCCGCCGGATCGGTGTCCCGCAGCGGTCGCAGGGACGACCCTCCTGACCGTAGGCGTGGAGCGAGCGGTCGAAGTACCCGGACTCCCCGTTGACGTTGACATAGAGCGCGTCGAAGCTCGTGCCTCCCTCGCCGAGGGCCGCCGCCATGACGTCGCGGGCGTGGTCGAGGAGCCGCCCGATAGCCGGCTTGGTGAGACTCGAGGCGGGCCGTTCGCCGTGGATCTGGGCCCGCCACAGGGCCTCGTCGGCATAGATGTTGCCGATGCCGGACACGACGGTCTGGTCGAGCAGGATCCGCTTGACCGCCGAGTCCTTGCCCTTGATCCGGCGGATCACCGCAGTGCGGTCGTATGCCGCCTCGAACGGGTCGGGTGCGATGTGCCGGATCGTCGTGGGGACGTCGGCGTCGTCGAGGTCGGCGAGCGCGATCCCGCCGAAGGTCCGCTGGTCGACGAAACGGAGCTCCGGGCCGTCGTCGGCGAAGCGGAACCGCGCGTGCAGGTGCTTGGGGTCGGGCGCGGCGGGGTCGGCGACGAGCATCTGCCCGGACATGCCGAGGTGGACGATGAGGCCCTGTCTGTCACCGGCACCGTCGTCCAGAACGAGCCACAGGTACTTGCCGCGACGGCGGGCACCCTCGATGCGGGTACCCGCCACGCGAGCGGACAGATCGGCCGAGCCGGCGACGTGCCGCCGGGCCACACGGTGGCCGAACACCTCCAGGGTGGAGATGGTTCGGCCGACCACGTGACCGGCGAGACCACGTCGGACGACCTCGACCTCGGGGAGCTCAGGCACCGGCTACGCGCCGGGCAGGCCGTCGTGTCTGGCCCGGATGGCCAGCCAGGCCTGCTCGGCGGCCTTCTGCTCGGCGTCCTTCTTGGTGCGGCCGCGCCCTTCGCCCGACGGCTCCCCGCCGAGGAGAACCGTGGCCGTGAAGGTCTTGGCGTGCTCGGGACCCTCCTCGGCCACCCGGTACTCCAGCGACCCGAGGCTGTGGAGCGACCCCATCTCCTGCAGGCTCGTCTTCCAGTCGAGCCCGGCCCCCATCGTCGCCGAGGCGGCCATGACGGGGTCCAGGAGGTGGTGCACCAGACGCGCCGCGGGCGGCATACCGCCGGAGAGGTAGACCGCGCCGATGATCGCCTCGGTCGTGTCGGCCAGCAACGAGTCCTTGTCGCGGCCGCCGGTCGACTCCTCACCACGGCCGAGCCGAAGGTAGGCGCCCAGGTCGATGGTGCGAGCCACCGATGCAAGGGCACGCATGTTGACCACGGCGGCCCGCAGCTTGGCGAGGTTGCCCTCGGTCAGGTCGGGGTGCGTGGCGTACAGCGCGTCGGTGACGACGAGCCCCAGCACGGAGTCGCCGAGGAACTCCAGGCGCTCGTTGTGTGGCAGGCCCCCCGCCTCATAGGCGAAGGAGCGGTGCGTCAGGGCGCGCTGGAGCAGGTCGTCGTCGACTACAGCACCGGTCACCCCGTCGAGGTGATCGGCAAGCTCCCGGGCCGGTCGTGGACCGGCGTCCGACAGACCCCCGCCCATGAGGGTCCGCGTCAGGCCTGGAACTCGGTGCGCTCGGCGGCTCCGTAGTGGCGGCCCTTGTAGGTGCCACACGACGGGCACGCCGTGTGCGGCTGGGTGGGGGCCTTGCACTGCGGGCAGGTCGTCAACGCGGTGGGCGTCGCCTTCCAGTTGGCGCGGCGCGAGCGGGTGTTGGAGCGGGACGTCTTCCGCTTCGGGACAGCCACGTCAGTTCCTCTTCTCGTCGGTGACGGGCGCCGCTGCAAGCTCTTGCAGCGCCGACCATCGGGGGTCGATCACGTCATGGTGGTGGGTCGGGTCGTCGGCCAGGTGTGCTCCGCACTCGGAGCACAGACCCGGACAGTCGTCGCGACACACCGGCTTGAACGGCAGTGCTGGCACCACCGTGTCTCGGAGCACCGGCTCGAGGTTGATCAGATCTCCCTCGAGCTGGTAGTCCTCGGTCTCGTCGACGTCGGCTCCCACCTCCTTGTGGTGGGCCGAGCGATCGGCGTAGGCGAACAGCTCCTGGAAGTGCCCGTTCACCTCACGGTGAACGGGGTCCAGGCACCGCACGCAGGCGCCGGTTGCCGTGCCGCGGACCGAACCGGTGACCAGCACGCCCTCGACGACCGACTCCAGGCGAAGATCCAGCTCGATGAGCTGGCCCTCCGGGATCCCGATGACGTCGGTGCCGAGGTCGGCAGGCGCCGCGATGGTGCGGTGGGACTCCACCATGGATCCGGGTCGCCGACCGAGCTCCTGGGTGTCGAGCACCAGGGGCGAACGGGGGTCGAGACGGTTCATGGCTCCGCAGATATCGTGGGTGGTTCGGCCGCTGTCGCGTAGACGTAGACCGACCGGCAAGGCTACCGGAGCACCGCCCACCTTCCCAAATGCGCGGCGACGCTCACCCGCGCAGGCGCTCCACCAGGGCGTCTCGCACGTCGTCGGGAACCAGACCGGAGACGTCACCGCCGTAGCGGACGACCTCCTTGACCAGGCTGCTCGACACGTGCTCGAACGCCGGGTTGGCCGGCAGGAACAGGGTCTCGACGCCGGTGAGGTGCTTGTTCATGAGCGCCATCGGCAGCTCGTAGGCGAAGTCGGTGCCGCCACGCAGTCCCTTGACCATCGCCTCGGCCCCGACGTCGCGGCAGACATCGACGACGAGCCGGTTCGCGTAGGCCGCGACCGTCACGTGGGTGAGGCCCGCCAGGCCCTGTTCGAGGTATGCCGCGCGCTCGTCGATGCTGAACGTCCCGGTCTTGGCCGGGTTGTGCAGGATCGCGACGACGACCTCGTCGAAGAGCGCTGCCGCCCGGGCGATGACGTCGAGGTGCCCGTTGGTCACCGGGTCGTAGGACCCGGGGCACACGCACCGGCGGGGCTGCTCGCTCACGCCCGTCAACCTATCGCGGAGGCGGACCCTTCCTGATGAGTGTTCGTCTGTCGCAGGAGTGTTCGACATGTCGAACACTCCTGCGACAGACCAACACCTCAGGAGGCCGGCTCTCGGTCGGCCGTGGCGTAGTGGATGGCGGTCTCGCCGTACGTCTTGGTGAGCTCTGGCACCAGACCGGGCGGCCAGGTCGGCGCCGGCGAGCGGGTCGACCGTTCGAGCACCACGAGGGCGTCGGCGGCGAGCCAGTCCCCCGAGGCCAGCGCGGCCAGGACATCCGCAAGATCGTCCTCGGGCACGGCATACGGGGGGTCGAGGAAGACCAGCCCGTATGCCGTGCCGGCCGGTCGGGCGAGGAAGGCCGCCACCCACGCGGTCACCACGCGGCACCGGGCGAAGCCGAGAGCCCCGATGTTGGCCGACGCCACGGCGGACGCGCGGCGGTCGGCCTCGACGAGGGTGACTGAGGCAGCCCCACGCGACGCGGCCTCCAGACCGAGGGCCCCGGACCCGGCATACAGGTCCAGCACGTCGACATCGGCGATCGCGTCACGGGCGACGAGGGCGGAGAAGACGGCCTCGCGCACCCGGTCCGACGTCGGCCGGGTCCCGTCACCGGGGGGCGTGCGCAGGGTCCGGCCGCCGGCCGAACCGGCGATGATCCGGGTCATCCTCGCTCCAGGAAGGCGGCCTGCGCCTCGTCGAGCCGGGCCGTCACGGCGTCGCGGAGGTCTGGGTGGTCGGCCAGGGTGGGGTCGGCCTCGACGATGGCGAAGGCCTCGTCGTGGGCCTGGACGATGATCTCCTCGTCGCGGAGCAGGGACAGCGAGCGGAGGCTGTTGCGTCCGCCGCTCTGGGCCGCGCCGAGGATGTCGCCCTCGCGGCGCTGGCTGAGGTCGAGGCGGGCCAGCTCGAAGCCGTCGGTCGTGCTCGCGACGGCCTGCAGCCGAGCGAGGGAGTCCTCGTTGTCGGTGCCGCTCACGAGGAGGCAGAGGCCGGCATGACCACCGCGTCCGATGCGACCGCGCAGCTGGTGCAGCTGGGAGACGCCGAACCGGTCCGCGTCCAGGACGACCATCACCGTGGCGTTGGGTACGTCGACGCCGACCTCGATGACCGTCGTCGCGACGAGGACGTCGATGTCGCCTCGGGCGAAGGCGGTCATCGTCGCGTCCTTGTCCTCGGCCGCCAGCTGGCCGTGCAGGACCTCGATCCGGCGGCCGTCGAGGGCGGGTACCTCGGTGCGCAGGCGTTCGACGACGCTGAGTACGGCGTGCGGAGGGGTGCGGACGGGGACCTCCTCGAGCTCGTCGTCCCAGAGCTCGAAGTCGTCGTCACCGGGCTCCCCGTCCACCCCCCGGGCGTGGCGCGAGGTGGCGTCGACGAGGTCCAGGCCGTCGGCGGCGCCGGTGTCGTCGGCATGGATCCGGGGGCAGACGACGTAGGCCTGCCGACCCTCGGCGACCTGCTCCCCCACCCGCTGCCAGACCCGTGCCATCCAGCCCTCGCGGTGCTCGTCGACGGTGTGGGTCAGGATCGGTGAGCGGCCGCGCGGCAGCTCGGTCAAGGTCGAGGTCGCCATGTCGCCGAAGACCGTCATGGCCACGGTCCGCGGGATCGGCGTCGCCGTCATCACGAGCAGGTGCGGAGGCGCAGAACCCTTGGCCCGCAAGGCATCTCGCTGCTCCACACCGAAGCGGTGCTGCTCGTCGACGACCACGAGCGCCAGGTCGCGGAACTCGACGTTGTCCTCCAGCAGGGCGTGCGTGCCGACGACGATCCCGGCCTCGCCGGTGACGATCGAGAGCAGGGCCTTCTGGCGGGCCGCCTTGCCCATGCTCCCGGTGAGGAGTGCCACCTGGGTGCCGACGTCGCTGCCGCCCAGCATCCCGGCCTCGGCGAGCGGACCGAGCATCGCCGTGATCGAGCGGTGGTGCTGTTGGGCGAGTACCTCGGTCGGCGCGAGGAGCACGGCCTGGCCCCCGGCGTCGACGACGGTCAGCATGGCGCGCAGGGCGACCACCGTCTTGCCGGAGCCGACCTCGCCCTGGAGCAGCCGGTTCATGGGGATCACGCCGGCCAGGTCGGTCGTGATCTCCACGCCGACGGTGACCTGCCCGTCGGTGAGGTCGAACGGCATACGGGCGTCGAAGGCGTCGAGGAGCCCGCCCGCCGGCGCCACCCGCGGGGTCGCCGCCTCCCGGGCCTGCTCGGCGCGACGCAGGGCGAGTGCGGTCTGGATGACCAGGGCCTCCTCGAACCGCATCCGCCGCTGGGCCCGGGCCACCTCATCGCGAGTGTGCGGGGTGTGCAGGAGCCGGAAGCTCTCCAGCCGGGTGTCGAGCATGTGCCGGAGCCGGACGTCGAGCGGGATGGGGTCGGGCAGGTCGTCGAGCTGCTCCAGGACGTGCTCGACACAGCGGCTGACCGCCCAGTTCTGCATCCGGGGGACCCGCGAGTAGATCGGCATCAGCCCGCGCTGGGAGAACCCGCCTCGCGGGTCGAGGAGCTCGTAGTCGGGATGGGCCAGCTGCGGCTTGCCGTTGAAGTACGACACCTGCCCGGCAAAGACCGCCCGCGCCCCGGGCACCAGCTTGGCCTCGTGCCCGTACGGCTTGAAGAAGGTGATGTCCAGGTCGTTGCTGCCGTCGGTCACCGTGACCGTGAGCAGCGAGCCCTTGCGCGACTTCATCGGGCGTTTGACGGCGGTCTTGACATCGGCGACGACCACGGCGTACATCCCGTTGTGGAGCCCCGCGAGGTTGGTCCCGGGCGAGAGGTACCGGCGCGGCCAGAACCCGAGGAGGTCGTCGACGGTCCGTATGCCGCGTGCCTTGGCGAGCGGTTCGGCGGCCTTGCCGACGATTGCGGGGAGGCGGGAGGAGGGGCCGATCACCTCACTCGACCCCGACGAGGAGCGGGTAGTGGGGCTGGCCGCCCTCGATGTGGACGACCTCGATGCGTGGGTGGTCGGCAGCGAGCGCCTCGGTGACCGTGGCGGCGAGCCCGGCGGGGGCATCGGCCCCACTGACGATCGTGACGAGCTCGCCCCCGGCCGAGAGCAGCCGGCGCAGGACGTCGACCGCCACGGCGGCGAGGTCGGAGCCGATGATCGCGAAGTCGCCGTCGACGACACCGAGGATGTCGCCGATGTGACACATGCCGGCGGCCGTCAGGCCGTCGCGGGCAGCGACCGTGACCGCCCCGTGGCGGGTGGCCACAGCGGCCTCGGTCATGGCGATGGCGTTCTGGCCGGCCGGTGCCCCCGGGTCGTAGACCGCCAGGGCGGACAGGCCCTGGACGACGGTGCGCGAGGTGACGACGTCGACGGTGAGCCCCTCGTCGCGGGCGGCAGCAGCAGCGGCGCGGGCCGCCATGAGGGTGTCGTTGTCGTTGGGCAGGAGCAGGACCGACCGCGCGTGAGCCTGCCGGACGGCGTCGAGGAGCTGGCCGGTGGAGGCCCGCTGCCCGGGGCCGCTCTCGACGACGACCGCACCGCCGTCGCGGAGGACGGCGGCGATGCCCGGACCAGCGGCGCAGGCCACGACCCCGACGTCGGCGATGTCGCGGTGGCGCGCGGCGATCTGCTCGCCGAAGTGGGTGACCCGGATCCGCTGCGGTCGCCCGACCTCGATGCCGGCCTCGATGGCGGCACCGACGTCGTCGACGTGGACGTGGACGCTCCAGATGTCGGGCCCGCCGACGACGAGCAACGAGTCACCGAGCGCGTCGAGTCGCGTCGTGAGCCCCTCGACCGCGTCCTCGGTCGTCTCCGCGAGGAGGTACATCACCTCGTATGCCGGCCCCTCGGCTCCGTCCGCACCGGTCGCCTCGCCAGGGAGTGGCGAGGCGTCGGGAGAGGTGGGCTCCCCGGCATACGGGACCGTCGTGGACCACTGCGCGGACCGGCCGCGCTCCCCCACCGATCCGGGGCTCGCGAGCCGGGTCGGGGCCGCCTCGCCGAGGACGACGCGGTGCAGGGCGTCGAGGAGCAGGACGTAGCCGGCGCCACCGGCGTCGACGACCCCGGCCGCGGCGAGCGCGGGGAGCTGGCGGGGGGTCTCGGCGAGCGCCTCCTCGGCGGCCGCGAGCATCGCCCGGGTGACCTCGGCGAGGTCGCCATCGGCGTCGGCAGCCAGCTGGGCCGCCGTCGCCGCGGCGGAGGCGACGGTGAGGATCGTGCCCTCGACCGGATGGGCCACGCTGGCCCGGGCCCGCTGAGCCGACCGGGCCGCGGCCCGTGCCAGTAGCGGCGCGTCGATCGCCTCCACACCCGGCTCGGCGGCGATGTCGGCGAAGCCGCGGACGAGCTGGGAGAGGATGACGCCGGAGTTGCCCCGCGCGGAGAGCAGCATGGCGCGGGACATCCCGGCCAGCTCCTCGGCGAGGCTCGCCTGACCGATGACCCCGCGACCGGCCTGGTCGGCCGCGACCGTCTCGATGGCCCCGTCGAAGGTCATGAACAGGTTGGACCCGGTGTCGCCGTCGGGCACGGGGTAGACGTTGAGCCGGTCGATCTCGGCCCGGTGCACGGCGAGCAGCCCACGGGTCGTCGCCGCCCAGTGGCGGGCGTCGGCTGCGGTGATGACGTCGGGCACGTTCCGAAGGCTAACGAACGCCACCGACCAGCGCCCTGCCCATAGGGTGCCGTCATGGTCATCACGGGGGGCCGCCACTCGGTGCTCGGAAGCCGCCGCCGTCGGTTGTCCGTAGGCCTGGGCCTCATGGTCCTTGCGGGTCTCGCGGCGACGGCATGTTCGTCGGGCGGGGCGGCGGGCACGGTCTCTTCTGCGAGCCCAGTTGGCAGCGCAAGCGCGGTCGCGCCGTCCGGCGCGGTCGCGGTGGCCGAGGTCCCCTGCGCCGCCGCCCCATCGGTTTCCGCCTCCTCCCCCTCGGGCGACCTGCGTTCGCGCTTTCTCTCCGCACTGGCCGCCAACGGATCGGTCCATGAGCGCGTCACCTTCGCCAGCGCCCGGCTACCGGGGCCGTGGGACATCGACCTCTGCGCCAACGGCGACTACCGGATGGTCACCGCGGTTGGCGCCAAGGCCGAACTGCGGCACATCGGGACCCGTTACTACCTGTCCATGTTCGTCCAGGTGCCCAGAGCACCCGAGGGGAAGACCTGGCTCTCCAGCGAGCAGGTCCTGGCCTTTCCACGCCCGCTCGTCCGGACCGACGCCGTCGCGACGTTCGGTGACCTGCTCGCCACCGTCGACTCCAGACCCAGCGCGGCCGACGCCAGGACGCTGGTCGGAGTGCAGACGAAGGCCGATGCGCTCCTGAGCATCCTCCTCGACAGTGATGACCCCGCGCTCAACCCGGACGCCCCGGCGTACGCCACGATGACCACCTCCGGGCACCTCGCCTCCGACGGCCGGCCGGAAAGCTGGCGGACAGCCGATGTCGGGGCGAAGGTGCTCAACGTCGAGATCGGCCCGTGGGGAGGCGCTCACATCGCCGCCGCGCCGCCAGCCTCCGACGTCTATACGCTCTGACCGACTCGTTTTGGTCCGGCGCGATTCCCTCGGCTACTCTTGACCGGTTCCACGTGCCCGCCGTGCCCCTCGGGGTCCGGGCCGCGGAAACGACCATCGTCAAACCATCCCAAGGAGTACCCCGTGGCTGCCAACTGCGACGTCTGCGGCAAGGGCCCCAGCTTCGGGCACAGCATCTCGCACTCCCACCGGCGCACCAAGCGTCGTTGGAACCCCAACATCCAGCGCGTTCGCGCCCTGGTCGGCGACGCGGGTGTCACCCCCAAGCGGCTCAACGTCTGCACCTCGTGCCTCAAGGCGGGCAAGGTCACCAAGCGCTGACCCCCGCCACGCGGCATACGCACCAAGGCCGGTCACCCGTCGCGGGTGGACCGGCCTTTCTGCGTTTCCCGGCGCGTCAAGATCCCGCGCAGTCGTCAGCTGGCTGACGGGCCCGCTCACCACCCGCTCAGCCGGCGAAGTGGTCCCAGCCCCGAGGTGCGGTCGGTATGCCGGCCACGGCCACTCCCGGCCGCTCCCCTGCGCGGTCGGCCACCGAGCCGATGACCACCCAGCCGCGGGGGACGTCCTCGGCGCGCGGATAGGTGGCGAGCAGCGAGTGCTCCTCCCCACCGGAGAGGACGCACTCGAGGGCCACGTCGGCGCCGACCGCGGGGGTGAGCGCGGCAGCAAAGCGGGCGAGCACGGCTTCGTCGAGCCCGATCACGACGTCGCTGGCCCGGGCCACCCGGTCCAGGTCGCGCAGCAGCCCGTCGGAGATGTCGATCATGGCGGTCGCGCCGTGGTCGGCGGCCACGACACCGTCGGCGACCGGCCCCCTGGGGGCGAGGTGAGCCTGGACGAGGTCACGGACCAGGTCGTCCGCGGCGGCCGGGTCGGCGGCTCCGGACTGGAGGAGGGACAGGCCGGCCCCTGACCGCCCCAGCGACCCGCGCACGGCGACGACGTCCCCGGGAGCCGCGCCGTCGCGGCATACCGGATCCCGACCGTACAGCTCACCGAACGCGGTGACCGAGACGACAAGAGTCCCCGCAGGCGCGGAGGACAGGTCTCCTCCCACCACCGTGACGCCGTGCGCCGAGGCCTCGGTCCCGAACGTGTGGGCCAGCTCGGCGACCCAGGCCACTGGCGTGGCGGGGTCCGCCACCAGGCTGAGCAGCAGCGAGGTGGGCGTCGCCCCCATGGCCGCGACGTCGGCGAGGTTCTGGGTGAGGCACTTGACGGCTACGTCGGAGGCGCTCGACCAGCCGTCCAGCCAGTCGCGGCCGCGGACCATCGAGTCCGTCGTCGCGACGATCGACCCTGACCTGACCATGACGACCGCAGCGTCGTCCCCCGGCCCGACCAGATCTCGCCCGGCACCGGCGAAGGAGGGGAAGATCGCGGCGAGGAGACGCTCCTCGTCGACGTCGGCGAGGGTCGCGTCGGCGGCGAACGGCTCGGGCTCCACGGTCACATCCATCGGGCCTCCTCCCCGGGCAGACGGCCTGCCCTCCGGCACGGTAGCGTGCAGATGTCACCGGCGACCGCTCGGTGGCCGACAGACGCAAAGATGCGGACCGATCGGTTCCGTCCCCAGAGCAGCGAGGTGCATCCCGTGGTGGTTCAGGCCTACATCCTCATCCAGACCGAGGTCGGCAAGGCGGCCTCCGTCGCCGAGACGATCGCCGGCATCTCCGGCGTCACCCTCGCCGAGGACGTCACCGGCCCCTACGACGTCATCGCGCGGGTCGAGGCCGCATCGGTCGACGAGCTCGGCAAGCTGGTCATCGCCAAGATCCAGGACGTCCCGGGCATCACCCGCACGCTCACGTGCACCGTCGTCCACGTCTGACCATCCGCCTGCCCCTCTCCCCCGGTGCGCGTCCGCGACGCGCCGCCTCGCTGACCACCAGCCTCCTGCTCCTTGCAGGGGCTGGTGGTCTGCTGTCGGGGTGTTCTTCTTCGGTCGAGGTGGCGGTCCCCTCGGCTGCCGGGTCCACGGAGGCGTGTCGTATGCCGCCCTGGCCGGCCCAGGTGCATGACGAGGCGGCCGTGGGCACCACTCCGACCTCTCCGGCGGTTCACGCCTGGGGTGACCCGGCGATCATCGCCCGCTGCGGGGTGGCCGCGCTGGGGCCGACGACCGACCAGTGCATCGACGTGAGCGGAGTCGACTGGGTCGCCCGGCAGCTGTCCGACGGGGTGGCGTTCACGACGTTCGGGACCGAGCCGGCGATCGAGGTGCTCGTCCCGAAGGCCTACGCCCCCGAGCCGCTCGTCCTGCCCGCGTTCGCCGAGGCGGCCAAAGCCCTGCCGCGCAACACCCTCACCTGCCGCTGACTCCTTGCGTCTGCGGATCTGGGGGCCCGCGCCACGGTGCGGCGCAGACGCAGGCCTGTCAGCGGAGGCCGACGCGGCGCTCGAGGGCCAGCGCGATGAGCTCGTCGATGAGCGCGGCATACGGCAGGCCGGTCTCGGCCCACATCCGCGGGTACATCGAGGTGGGGGTGAAGCCCGGCAGCGTGTTGACCTCGTTGATGAACACCGCACCGTCCGGGGTGTAGAAGAAGTCGCACCGCGCCAGGCCCTCGCAGCCGGCGGCCTCGAACGCGCGCACCGACATCGCCTGGATGGTCGCCTTCACCTCGGCCGGGACCTCGGCGGGGCAGGTGAGCCGGACGTCGTCGGCGTCGAGGTACTTCGCGTCGAAGTCGTAGAAGTCGTGGCCCTTGACGACCGTGGCCTCCCCGAGCTCGCTGGCCCGCGGCGCATCGGTGCCGTGGCCCTCGAGGACGCCACACTCGATCTCCCGGCCGACGATCGCCGCCTCGACGACCACCTTGGGGTCGTGCTCACGGGCGGCCTCGATGGCGCCCCGGAGCTCGTCGGGGCCGCGGACCTTGGAGATCCCCATGCTCGACCCCGCCCGCGCGGGCTTGACGAACACCGGCCACCCGAGCGCCGCGACCTTGGACATCGCGGCGTCGGAGTCCCGAACCCACTCGCGGTCGGTGATGACGGCATACGGCCCGACGGGCAGCCCGGCCGACGCGAACAGGACCTTCATGAGGTGCTTGTCCATCATCATCGCCGAGGCCGCCACGCCCGAGCCGACGTACCTGACGTCGGCCAGGTCGAGCATCCCCTGGATCGTGCCGTCCTCGCCAAAAGGCCCGTGCAGCAACGGAAAGACGACGTCGACGTGGCCGAGCGTGCGGGGCACCTCGCCCGGCTCCAGGACGGTCAGGTCGGTCGCTGTCGTGCTCGTCGGGACGACGACCCCGGGGCGCTCGCCGTCGACCGAGGGCCGGTTCCCCGGCGTGAGCCGCAGGGGTTCGGGCTCGTCCGGCATGAGCACCCAGTGCCCGTCGGTCGCGATGCCGACCGGGATCACCTCGTAGCGGTCACGGTCGATGGCCGCCATCACGCTGGCGGCGGTCGAGCACGACACCGCGTGTTCGCTGGATCGCCCGCCGAAGACGAGCGCGACCCGAATCTTGTCCTGTGTCATCGGGCAAGACCCTATCGAGACCAGCCGTCGAATCGTCCTAGCCTTGCCCGTATGCCGGATGCCTCCTCTCCCGCCACCCGCCTCGTCCACGCCGGGCGCCCCGACCCGGAGCCTGGTGCCGCAGTGTCGCCGCCGGTGACCTTCACCTCGACGTTCCACGCGGACGGACCGGTGGACTACGCCCGCGGTGGCAACCCGACGTGGACCGCCTTCGAGTCGGCGGTCGGGGACCTCGAGGGCGGTGACGCGCTCGTCTTCGCCAGCGGCATGGGCGCGATCGCCGCGGCGATGTCGCTCCTGGCGCCGGGCGGGGTTCTTGTCGCGCCGTCGACGGCGTACTCGGGCACCGTCGTTCTCGTCGACGAGCTGGAGGCCCGGGGGGCGGCCGTCGTGCGACGGGTCGACATCGCCGACACCGCGGCTGTCGTGGCGGCCCTGGACGGTGCCGGGCTGCTCTGGGTCGAGTCGCCGACCAACCCGCTCATGGAGGTGGCCGACCTGCCGGCGCTCATCGCCGCCGCCCATGCGGCGGGCGCGCTGGTGGGCGTGGACAACACATTCGCCACTCCGCTCCTGCAGCAGCCGCTGGCGCTCGGCGCCGACGTCGTCGTCCACTCGGCGACCAAGTACCTCTCCGGCCACTCCGACGTCGTCCTCGGCGTGGCCGTGACCGCCACGACGGAAGCCGGGCGCGCGGCATACGCAACCCTGGCCCGCTACCGGCGCGGGCACGGGGCGATCGCCGGCCCGATGGAGGCCTGGCTCGGGCTGCGCGGGCTGCGGACGATGCACCTGCGCGTCGAACGGGCCTGCGCGAACGCGGCCGCGCTCATCCCACGGCTCGACTCGCACCCGGTCGTGACGAGGGTCCGCTACCCGGGGTTCGGGGCGATGCTGTCGATCGAGGTCGACGGCGACGCCGAGGCCGCCGAGCGGGTCTGCGCGGCCACCCGGATCTGGGTGCACTCGACGAGCCTCGGCGGGGTCGAGAGCCAGCTGGAGCGCCGGCGCCGCCACGCGCTCGAACCGACCTCGGTACCCGAGAACCTGATCCGGCTGTCGGTCGGCATCGAGGACGTCGAGGACCTCTGGCGGGATCTGTCCCAGGCCCTCGACCGGGTCTGAGGCACCGGGCGGCGGCCCACGTCACCAGCACCGGGCGGCGGACTTCACAAGGGAAAGCCGCGGTTCGCAAGGGTTGGCTTGTCTTGCGAAGATGGGTTTCCCGCCGGGGGCGGGAAAGTTGGGGCGGGTGGGGTGAGGGGACGGGGTCGGGTGGAGGGATCAGTCCGTCTCGGCCTTGCGGGCCCGGCCCATCAGGGTCTCGACGACCTGCTGCGGGGTCCGGCCCTCGGTGACCACGAGGTTGACCTGCTCGATGATCGGCACGTCGACGCCGTGGTCGAGCGCCAGCTGGTGGATCGAGGTGCACGACTTGACGCCCTCGGCGGTCTGCTTGGTCACCTCGATGACCTCCTCGACGGTCATGCCCTTGCCGAGGTTGGCCCCGAATGTGTGGTTGCGTGACAGCGGGGACATGCACGTCGCGATGAGGTCGCCCACCCCGGCGAGCCCGGAGAACGTCATCGGGTCGCCGCCGAGGGCCACGCCGAGGCGGGTCGTCTCCGCCAGTCCGCGGGTGATGATCGACGCCTTGGAGTTGTCGCCCATGCCGAGCCCTTCGGCCATGCCGACCGCGAGGGCGATGACGTTCTTGACGGCGCCACCGATCTCGACGCCCACGACGTCGGTCGAGGTGTAGGGCCGGAAGTAGGGGGCTGCGCAGGCGTGCGCGACGAGGTCCGCGACCGACTCGTCAGCGCACGCGATGACCGAGGCTGCGGGCTGCTTGAGGACGACCTCGCGCGCCAGGTTGGGGCCTGACACGACGGTCACGCGGGAGGGGTCGACACCGCCTGCCTCGGTCACGACCTCGCTCATCCGCTTGGTCGTGCCGAGCTCGATGCCCTTCATGAGCGACACCACCGCGCGCACTGCGGACAGGTCCAGCCCCCACGCGGCGAAGTTGGCCCGCAGCGTCTGGCTGGGGACGGCCAGGACGACGATGTCGGCTCCGTCGACCGCCTCGTGCACGGACGCGGTGGCCGAGATTCCTTGCGGCAGAGCCAGACCCGGCAGGTAGTCCTCGTTGGAGCCGGCGTTGATCTGGTCGACGACCTCCTGCCGTCGGCCCCACATCCGGACGTTCGTCCCCGCGTCAGCCAGCACCCCGGCATACGCCGTGCCCCAGCTGCCCGTCCCGAGCACCGCAGCCGTCGTCATCGACCCCTGCCCTTCTTCTTGAAGTTGCCGGTGGCCGACAGGCCATGGGCGCGCGCGTCGAACCGTAGGGCCGGCGCCGGCTCACCGCGCAGGTCGGCGACGATCCCGGTGATGGCCGCCAGGATGCGGTCCGTGGCCTCCCGCAGCACCTCGCGGGTCATCGGCTGGTCGTAGAGGTCGGCCAGGTCCACCGGCGGCCCGGCCGTGACCTGCATCGTGGGCCGCGGGATGAGGTGCGGCCGCTTGCCGTAGGGCGCGAGCATGGCCTGGGCACCCCACTGCCCGATCGGGATGACCGGGCACTTGGTCGTGAGGGCGATCTTGGCCGCGCCGGTCTTGGCGGTCATCGGCCAGATGTCGGGGTCGCGGGTGAGCGTGCCCTCGGGATAGATGGCGATGCACTTGCCGGACTCGACGGCCGCCACCGCGGCCCGGAACGCGTCGACGGCGTGCCCGGTCTCCCGGAACACCGGGATCTGGTCGGCATGGCGCAGGATCGCTCCGACTCCGGGCGTCTCGAAGATCTCGTGCTTGCCCAGGAAGTGCGGCGGCTTGCCGTTGTCGTAGAGGAAGTGCGCGAGGGCGATCGGGTCGACGTAGCTGATGTGGTTGCTGGCCGCCAGGAACCCACCGGTCGCCGGGAGGTTCTCGGCACCGTGCCAGTCACGACGGGTCAGGGCGAACATCGTGGGGCGCAGCATGCCGGCGGCAAAGGCGTATGCCGGGGGCACAGGTGGTCGGTTGCGCTTCACGCACGCTCCGCTTCGTCGTCGAGGGTTCCCGAGCATCTTGGTCGAGCCGGGGGGCGATGTCGAGAACCGGGGCACGGTGTTGGGACGATGGGGCCGATGAGCCCATCCTCCTCCGCCGCCTGGCAGGTCGTCGTCCCGGTCAAGGGCGTCGACGGTGCCAAGACGCGCCTTGCCGCACCCCACGGCGTCGACCGAGGGCTGCTCGCCGTGGCCATGGCCCTGGACACCCTGGAGTCCGTATGCCGTGTCGTCGCGCCGAGCCGCGTACATGTCGTCACCGCGGATGACCAGTTCGCCGCCGCCGCAACGGAGCTCGGCACATCGGTCATCCCCGATCCGCGGGACGACGGGCTCCTCGGAGCCATCGCCGCGGGGCTGGACAGCCTTCCCGAGGACTCACCCACGGCCGTCCTGCTGGGCGACCTTCCGGGGCTGCGACCCGAGGAGCTGGATGCCGCGCTCACGCGGGCCCAGGAGCACCCCCGGGCGTTCGTCCCGGACCGACACGGCACCGGCACGGTCCTGCTCACCGGGGGGCCCGGCATACGACACGACCCGCACTTCGGCGCGGACTCGGCCGCAGGGCACGAGGCGGCGGGATACGTGCGGCTCGACCTGCGGCTGCCCACCCTGCGCACCGACGTCGACCTCGCCGAGGACCTGGCCGCCGTGCTCCGGATGGGCACCGGTCGGCACACGGCGGCGCTGCTCGGTGCCGCGATCGACGAGACGGCCTAGGCTGCGACTCGTGCAGGCGAGCATCCACACCTTCGACGAGGCCGACGGCTCCGGGACGGCCCTGCTCGACGACGGCCGCGAGGTCAGCTTTCCGGCCGAGGTGTTCGCCCGGAGCAGCCTGCGGCATCTGCGGCTCGGCCAGCGGGTGAGCATCGTCCTCGGCGCGAGCGGGGCCGTGACCCGGCTCTGGATCGTCGGGATCGGCGCCGACCAGCCGATCCGCTAGGCCGCCTGGTACTCGGCCCCGAGGGCGTCGAGCTTCTCGCCGAACCGCTCGTAGCCGCGGTAGATGAGGTCGGTACCCATGACGGTCGACTCGCCGTCGGCGGCGAGGGCGGCGATGAGGTAGCTGAAGCCGCCGCGCAGGTCGGGCACGGTGATGTCGGCCGCGACGAGCGGGGTGGGGCCGGAGATCACGGCGGAGTGCTTGAAGTTCGACCGGCCGAAGCGGCACGGCGACCCGCCGAGACACTCGGGGTAGATCTGGATCGTCGCGCCCATGTCGGCGAGGGCTGCGGTGAACCCGAGCCGGTTCTCGTAGACCGTCTCGTGGACGATGGACAGCCCGGTGGTCTGGGTGAGGGCGACGACGAGCGGCTGCTGCCAGTCGGTCATCAGGCCGGGATGGACGTCGGTCTCCAGCGCGATGCTCCGTAGCCGACCACCGGGGTGCCAGAAGCGGATCCCCTCGTCGTCGATGTCGAAGGCACCGCCGATCTTCCGGAAGACGTTGAGGAACGGCATCATCGGCTGCTGCTGGGCGCCGCGGACGAAGATGTCGCCCTGGGTGGCGAGCGCCGCGCAGGCCCACGAGCCCGCCTCGATCCGGTCCGGGATGGCCAGGTGGTCGTAGCCGCCGAGCCGGTCGACCCCCTCGATCTGGATCACCCGGTCGGTCTGGACCGAGATGATGGCGCCCATCTTCTGCAGGATGGCGATGAGGTCCATGATCTCGGGCTCGATGGCGGCGTTGCGCAGCTCGGTCCGGCCGTTCGCCAGGACCGCGGTGAGGAGCACCTGCTCGGTAGCGCCGACGCTGGGGAACGGCAGGACGACCCGGGCCCCCTGGAGCCGCTCGGGGGCGGTGAGGCGCAGCCCGTCCTGCCGCTTCTCGACCTCGGCGCCGAACTGGCGCAGCACGTCGAGGTGGTAGTTGATCGGCCGCTCCCCGATCCGGCAGCCGCCGAGGTCGGGGATGAAGGCCTCGCCGAGACGGTGGAGCAGCGGCCCGCAGAAGAGCACCGGCACCCGCGAGGAGCCGGCGTGCGCGTCGATGTCGGCGACGTGGGCCTGCAGGATGTTGCGGGGGTCCATGAGCAGCTCGCCGTCGCGGTCGGTCGAGTCGATCATCACGCCGTGCAGCTCCAGGAGCCCGGAGACGACCTGGACATCGGAGATCTCGGGAACCCCGCGCAGGCGGCACGGCTCCTCGGCGAGCAGCGCGGCCACCATCGCCTTGGAGACGAGGTTCTTGGCGCCCCGGACCTCGATGTCGCCGACGAGAGGGATACCGCCCTTGACGCGAAGGCTCGACGACATGTCAGCAACCATGCCACGACAACGCGGGAGTTTCCCGGCGGATCACCGATGGAAAACTCCCGCGTCGTATGCCGTGCTGCGGCCGGGCGGTCGACCCGGCCATGTGGTGTCAGGCCTTCTTGGCCACGCGCTTGGCCGGAGCCTTCGTCGCGGCGGCCTTCGCGGGCGCAGCCTTGGCGGGGGCGGCCTTGGCCGGAGCCTTCTTCGCTGCGGCCTTGGCCGGCGCCGCCTTGGTCGGGGCGGCCTTCGCGGGCGCAGCCTTGGCGGGGGCGGCCTTGGCCGGAGCCTTCTTCGCCGCGACCTTGGCCGGCGCAGCCTTGGCCGGAGCGACCTTCTTCGCTGGAGCTGCCTTGGTGGCGGCCGCGGCGACCTTGGTGACGGTGCCTGCGGCCGCCCGGCCACCGGCCAGAGCGGTCTTCGGGAGCTTGCGCGGGTCGGCGACGACGTCCTTGAACGAGGTGCCGGCCTTGAAGCGGGGCACCGAGGTCTTCTTGATGCGCACCTTGTCACCCGTGCGCGGGTTGCGGCCGGTACGCGCGGCGCGCGCGGCCTTCTCGAAGGTGCCGAAGCCGGTGATGCCGACCTTGCCGCCCTTGGCGACCTCACGAATGATCGTGTCGAGGACGGCCTCGAGGGCGTCGGTGGCGGCCTTGCGGCTACCGAGCTTGGCCTCCAGGGCCTTGATCAGTTCACCCTTGTTCACTTCGTGTCTCCCATGATGATGAGTGGTCGGGTCTCCCCGACGTTGCCGGCCGAGCGACATGCCCGACGTGGTGCGACCGTATGCCGCAGAGCCCGGAGAGTCCAACACTTGCGGTCCACTCCCTTTGCGGCACAACGGGATCAGCCAGCTTCGGCCTACCTGTGAGTCGTCACATCTGTCACACCCGTACCATCGTGGGGGCGTGGCTCGCGCTCTGCACCGATCCCCATCGCGGCGAAAACCCCTGCAGCACAACGGGTTTGGCGACGCCCAGCGGCATACGGCCAGGAACCCGGCCCCTCTCGCGGAACATCCCCACCAGCCCGATCCCGTTGCCCTGCAACGGGTCCGAACACATCGGCTGCGACACGCCGGACCGGCGTGTCGGCTGGGCGCCGCCTCCATGGGCCGTCGGCCTCAGGGCGTGGCGACGGAGGGCTTCCAGGCCGGCCGGGTCTGCTCGAAGGCGGTGATGTCGGCCTGGTGGCGCAGCGTGAGGCCGATGTCGTCCAGGCCCTCCAGAAGCCGCCAACGGGTGTAGTCGTCGACCTCGAAGGCAGCGACGATGTCACCGGCCTGCACGGTCCGCGAAGCGAGGTCGACGGTCACCGAGGCGCCGGGGTTCTGCTCGAGGTACTTCCAGAGCAGCTCGACGTCGTCCTGGCTGACGACCGCGGTGAGCAGGCCCTGCTTGCCGCTGTTGCCGCGGAAGATGTCGGCGAAGCGGGAGGAGATGACGACCCGGAAGCCGTAGTTCATGAGGGCCCAGACGGCGTGCTCGCGCGAGGAGCCCGTGCCGAAGTCGGGGCCGGCGACGAGGACCGAGCCCGCGGCATACGACGGGTTGTTGAGGATGAAGTGCTCGTCCTTGCGCCAGGCGGAGAACAGGCCGTCCTCGAAGCCGTCGCGGGTGACCCGCTTGAGGTAGACGGCCGGGATGATCTGGTCGGTGTCGACGTTGCTGCGCCGGAGCGGAACCCCGATGCCGGTGTGGGTGGTGAATGCGTCCATCACAGGGCCTCCTGCCCGACGGGCTCGAGATCGACCGGTGCCAGGTCGGCGGGGCTGGAGAGGGTGCCACGCACGGCCGTCGCGGCGGCGACGAGCGGGCTGACCAGGTGGGTCCGGCCACCCTTGCCCTGGCGGCCCTCGAAGTTGCGGTTGGACGTCGAGGCGCTGCGCTCCCCCGGGGCGAGCTGGTCGGGGTTCATGCCCAGGCACATCGAGCAGCCGGGCAGCCGCCACTCGGCACCGGCGGCGCTGAAGACGGCGTCCAGGCCCTCGGACTCGGCCTGCAGCCGGACACGCGCCGAGCCGGGGACGACGAGCATCCGGACCCCGTCGGCCACGCTACGGCCCTTGATGATGTCGGCGGCCGCGCGCAGGTCCTCGATCCGCCCGTTGGTGCAGGACCCGAGGAACACCGTGTCGATCTTGATGTCGCGCAGCGGAGTGCCCGGCGTGAGGCCCATGTAGGTGAGCGCGTGCTGGGCCGCCGTCTTGGCGTTGTCGTCGCCGAGGTGCTCGGGGTCGGGCACGGCGGAGGCGAGCGGGGCCCCCTGGCCGGGGTTAGTGCCCCAGGTGACGAACGGGGTCAGGGTCGAGGCGTCGAGGTGGACCTCCTCGTCGAACTCCGCGTCGTCGTCGGTGATCAGCGTCCGCCAGGACTCGACGGCCGCATCCCAGTCGGCCCCGGTCGGCGCATCGTCGCGGCCCTCGAGGTAGGCGAACGTCGTCTCGTCCGGGGCGATCATGCCGGCGCGGGCCCCGGCCTCGATCGACATGTTGCACACGGTCATCCGGGCCTCCATGGAGAGCGCGCGGATCGCCGAGCCGCGGTACTCCAGGACGTAGCCCTGACCGCCACCGGTGCCGATCTTGGCGATGACAGCGAGGACGATGTCCTTGGCCGTCACCCCGGGCTGGAGGTCGCCCTCGACGTTGATCGCCATCGTCCGGAACGGCTTGAGCGGCAGGGTCTGGGTTGCGAGGACGTGCTCGACCTCGGAGGTCCCGATCCCGAAGGCGAGCGCCCCGAACGCGCCGTGGGTCGAGGTGTGGCTGTCGCCGCAGACGATGGTCATGCCCGGCTGGGTGAGCCCGCGCTGCGGTCCGACGACGTGGACGATGCCCTGCTCGGCGTCACCCATGGGGTAGAGCCGGATCCCGAACTCCTCGCAGTTGCGCCGGAGGGTCTCGACCTGGGTCTTGCTCACCAGGTCGGTGATCGGGCCCGGCGTCGTCGGGACGTTGTGGTCCTCGGTCGCGAGGGTGAGGTCGGGGCGACGCACCGGCCGACCCTCGATCCGCAGGCCGTCGAAGGCCTGCGGGCTGGTCACCTCATGAAGCAGGTGCAGGTCGATGTAGAGGAGGTCGGGCTCCCCCGCCTTGCGACGCACGACGTGGGCGTCCCAGACCTTCTCCGCGAGCGTTCCCGACATCACTTTCACCTTCCGAACCCCGGCGTATGCCGGCCGGCCGGCATACCTGCATGAGCGCATCGCAGCGCGTCGTGACCGACATTTCCACGCAGCATGGGGTGATGGAGTTGCGTCTCAGCGAATGAGACGGCAATATCAAGACATGGACAACACAAGTGGAGTCGGCGTTCTCGACAAGGCGGCCATCGTCCTCGGCGCGCTGGAGGCCGGACCGTCGACCCTCGCACAGCTGGTCACCGCCACCGGACTGGCCCGACCCACCGCTCACCGGCTGGCCGTGGCCCTCGAGCACCACCGCCTCGTAACGCGCGACATGCAGGGACGCTTCGTCCTCGGCCCGCGCCTCGGCGAGCTCGCAGCGGCCGCCGGTGAGGACCGGCTGCTCGCCGCCGCCGGACCGGTGCTCGGCGCGCTGCGCGACCACACGAACGAGAGCGCCCAGCTCTTCCGCCGTCAGGGCGACCACCGCGTCTGCGTGTCGGCCGCCGAGCGGCCCGTCGGCCTGCGCGACTCGATCCCGATCGGTGCCAGCCTGACCATGCTCGCCGGGTCGGCCGCCCAGGTCCTCCTCGCCTGGGAGGAGCCCGACCGGCTGCATCGCGGCCTGCACGGTGCGGCGTTCACGGCCACGACCCTGTCCGGCGTCCGCCGCCGCGGGTGGTCGCAGAGCGTCGGCGAGCGCGAGGCCGGCGTCGCGTCGGTGTCGGCACCTGTCCGTGGTCCCTCGGGCCGGGTCGTCGCGGCCGTGTCGATCTCCGGGCCGATCGAGCGGCTGTCCCGTCAGCCCGGGCGCCTGCACGCCGCCACGGTCATGGCCGGCGCCAACAAGCTGACCGAGGTGCTGGCTCGCCACGCCGCCCAGCAAGAGGCCCAGAACGCCGGCTGACCCCGCTCCTCCGCCCCAAGCCCCACCGGCCCGAGCCCCACCTGACCAAGGCCACCAGCCCGAGCCACCTGACCGAGCCACCTGACCGAGCCACCTGACCGAGGGAGACGCAGATGCCCGTCTATGCCGTGCAGTACGACTACGCCGCCGACAGCTCCGACGCGCGCGACGTCCACCGTCCTGCTCACCGTGAGTTCCTCCAGACCCTGCAGGACGCAGGGTCGGTGCTGCTGCGCGGTCCCTTCACCGACGCGGGCGCGCCGGGAGCGCTGATCATCGTGCGGGCCGAGTCGGCCGACGAGGTAGGCCGGCTGCTCGACGCGGACCCGTTCAACGTCGAAGGCCTCATCCAGACCCGCACTGTCCGGAAGTGGGGCATCCTCCCCGGCGGCCCGCTCGGCTGAGTCCCGCCGACGCGGCGGGCCCGCCCGCCCGCCCGGCCGCCCGGCCCGCCCGGCCGGCAGCACATCGAGTGATCACGACACTCGGGCGAGCCTCGAGCCGAGTCCGCGCGTCGTGATCACTCGACACCGGCTCCGGGGCCAGCACTCCGGGAGCTGTGGATATCTTCGTGGGCCGGATGCTCGTCACCGGCAAGATCGGACGGGTGAGGGCTAAGTCCGTAGCGTTGGTGTACGACGATCCGGGTGAGCGTGTCCTGCTGATGTAGGCGCGGTCACCGCGTGATCCTTCGAGTGATCTCTCACAAC
>Ga0209811_10000003_pt1 | contig 147378 bp, 145 predicted proteins | sample Coa_R1_6_FD_187161 | JGI IMG/M metagenome (GOLD analysis project Ga0209811, IMG submission 187161) | Surface soil microbial communities from Centralia Pennsylvania, which are recovering from an underground coalmine fire. - Coalmine... | ecosystem: Environmental > Terrestrial > Soil >... | reverse complement strand
TTTCCAACTAGGAGATTAAAATTAGTTGGATTTACTAGATCTTTTAGCATTATCTTATCTCAAACTCCAATTCACATTCATCATACTTGGGACTTGAATCAATAAACCCAAAAACTACCAAATCCCCTTCCTCCCAGAAAGATAGAGCGCATAACCCATGGCAGAAAACATTATAGCAAGAAATCCAATTATTGGAAGTGTTGCTGAACGCGGGATTGAAAAGAGTGATGCTCCCCATGCATACAAGAAAAGTGACATGACATCGAATACGACAAACATGAGGATATAGGAATAATATTGCATCATGAAGTGACTTCTACCCTCACCAGAAGGCATCTGACCACACTCCATTGGCAAGAACTTTACAGGATTATATCTTCGTCTTGGTGACAACAATTTTGACAAAAACAAAACTGGAATAGTGGCAAGTAACCCAAATCCAAGCATATACATAATAGGTGCAAACTGGCTAACACTTTCTCCAGCCAAGACTAAATTTGCTCTTTCTGAATCATATAAAAATCTTGCTTATCAATTACTTGCCCAAAATTAGTCCAAATAGCTGTTTTGCAGTAGCGTGTGGGTGAGTAAGCATCAGCTTCATTAATTTACTAGTAGTGAATTGAGCCTTTATGAAGTCAACAAACTCTTCAGCAGTCATTTGCCGGATGATTTCAACTTCTCTATCCCAAGAATCATTATTCATCCTCAACCATCTTGACTGAACTTTAAGTGATGATTTTATTTTAGAGTCAACACGTTCTTTCCAGAGTATTTCGTACTCGCGTAACGATTCTCTTGTACAGCCCATCAATAGTGATTTAGCACCGATCTCGCCTGCTATCTTCCCAAATTCTATTGCAAACCTAATACCTTCAAGAACTAGAGGGTTAGCCTGCCCTGCTGAATCTCCTACTAACAACAACCCGTCAAAAATGGTAGACTTGCGCGAACCTTCATTTGGGATGAAACCATAATGTAATTCAATTGGCTGAATATTTCCAAGTTCTTCTAGTGGTTTGAGCTTGGCTTCTAGAATTGAGTTCAACAATTTAATAGGATCGGCAACTGATTCCGGACGTCCTACACCCGTTCCTATTCTTACACGTTGTTTTGATATTGGAAAAATCCATGCGTAGCCAGCATCTGAGTATTTATCTCCAACCATCAAAATCCAAGTTTCAGCATCTACTTCATCGCAGTAGCATTCGTATTCAGCACCTATTCCATATCTTTTCCAATTATTAGCAATTCCAGCTCTTCTTGCTACAATACTATTAAATCCACTGGCATCAATTACTAGTTTTGAATCGAATTGCTCTTTTCCCTTAGGGGTATTAGCTAGAATTCCAGTGATTTTATTTGAATGAGTTATTGCAGATTGTACTTCGCTTCTCACTGATATTTCCGCTCCTTCCCTAGCAGCTAACGTTGCTAGATATTGGTAAGTAGCCCTGACATCCAAGACGCAAGACTTTGGTGTGCTTCCACAAAGAATGATGTCTTTTGATGGAGAGATGATTCTAAAGTTCTTTATTGGGTTATAATATATTTCTGGTATTTCAAGTCTTTTCATGTCTTCTATCCAAGATACTCCACTAGTTCGAATGTTCTGTCCTATGGAATCATCTTTTTCTAGAACAATAGTTTTGGCATTTTTTCTGGCCGCAGAATATGCAGCTGAAAGACCTGCGGGTCCACCGCCCACAACTACTATGTCGTACTTTTTCATAAAATCCACTTAGCGATTAGCTAATCAACTATTGAATTTCAGTCCAAAGTTATATTTTAAAGTAATGAGAATCAACTAATCACCAACGCTTTTATTCTGCCATCCTCATAATTTAGTTATATTAAATTTGACAGATAATGAATTATTACGTCCAAATGATTTGAAAGAAGGAATGACTGCGCCGGACTTTTCATTTAAGTATAAGAATCGAACATTGAGTTTATCTGATTTTAAAGATAAAAAAGTAGTGTTGTATTTTTATCCCAGGGATTTTACAACAGGCTGTACAACAGAAGCTTCAGAATTTACAAGAGATTATGATAAATTCAAAACTACCGACATTGAAATAATTGGAGTGAGTCCAGATACCGAGGAATCACATGAAAAATTCAAGCAAAAGATGAACATACCTTATCACCTAGCTGCTGATGTAAACAACACCATTTCAAAAAAGTACGGAACCTACGGATTGAAAAAATTCATGGGTAAAGAGTATATGGGAATTAACAGGACGACCTTTCTAATAGATAAAAATGGCAAAATAGTTAGAATTTTCAATAAGGTCAAACCGATGGGTCATAGTATGGAAGTCCTCGAAGCTTTTGGATTCACAAAGTAATTGATTAGTATAAATGCCAAATCTCCTCATCTAACACGGACGTTGATATCTGAAGATACTCCATGGTACCTTTTAAGGTATCAATAATTTTGGTTTCTGTTCTTCCTTGTTGATAGGCAATCAAAACTGCAGAAGTGGTTATTAAGGTTTCCTCGGAATACTTATTCCATTCTAAAAAATATTTATTGTATTTATCAGAGTTCTCTGATTCTATTTCTGCCATTAGTTTGTTCAGTTTTAGAAATAACGCAATAATTATCACACGTAGTTTCTGTAACGTTAGTTTGACCTGCTCTGTGTCAGGAATTGACGGTATCTCATGACAAATCTTACACTGATAATAATCAAGATTCTTGGCAACACTTATCGATCCAAGTATTGCAGGAATTCTCATTTTTACATATAATACGCTCATGGAAGCTTTTACAAATAATACATCTTCTCTATGAATAGCAAATTGATCCGTTGTAATTCCATCTTTTGCTACAATAGGAAAACACTTCGAATTTTCTATATAGTTTTGTACTATTGCATGAATTATATTCAACATAAAATAGTGGGATAAAAAAATTTAGAATTAAAATTAAGTGTCATTGTCTGGATGCAGACACTAGTTCTTCAATATGTTGCAATATTTTGATATGGTGTTCTTCATCAACTACAATGCTTTTCAATAAAGATTTTGTTTCTAAATCGTCAGCAAGCGTTACACACTTTAGTAATAGATCCCTTGATTCCTTTTCTTCATCTATCGACTTAATAATCCCTTGTTTTGTCAGATTTAAAGTGCTACTAGCTCCTTCAATAGCTGTCATCATATTAGATATATATTCAATGTGTCGCAATCCATCATCAAGCAATTTGTGTACATAATTCCTAATTATACCGTTGTTCAATCTACTTAATACTGACATATAATGATTCATTTCATTCACTTCTGCTTCATGTTGTGATTTTAATAAAGCATATAGATCTTGTTTTCTTTTTAATAATAAATCCACATCCAATATGATAATCTATGAAACTATTGATAAAAAATCTATCGAATCAACTTTCGGTATGATCTAAATTTTTTAAATAATATATTTTCGAAAACCGCTTGATTGTTAGACAATACTGAATTGTGTGACTGTAAATGTCACGTCAAGTATGGACACAAATCACTTTGCGAAAAATGCATTGAAAAACACAGGACTTCACGTTATTATACTATATCAAAAATCTTTCCTAAATGATATTTACTGGTTGGATGCGGGAGATGGGATTTGAACCCATGAACCCCTAAGGGATAAGAGCCTCAGTCTTACGCCGTTGACCAAGCTGGGCGACTCCCGCATAGGTTTAGCGGTTCAAAATCGCTAATTTGAATATTTGCTATATAAGCACTAAAGTACTAAATACATGGTTTTTATAAGACATCTGAAAATAAAGAGGCATTGCTGATACCTGTAAGATGTTTTACCTGTGGAAATGTAATAGCTAATAAGTATAGTGAATATTCAAACAGAATCAAAGCTGGAGAAGACCCGGCGCAAGTCATGGACTCACTCAATATCAAAAGATATTGTTGCAGAAGAATGTTTGTCTCATCCGTTGAAACTATATACCAGGTAATTCCATATTACGAGGCACTTCGCAGACGTATGTCGGAAATCGAGTCAGAAATAGATTAACCTTGAAGAAATATGCCTTCAATTTCATCATTGAAAGGAAGAATAGTTTTTAATAGCAGAGGCTCAAGGTCAATAGAGATAGATGTAATTACAGACAACAAGTTCCTGGGTAGAGCGTGTGCACCTTCGGGAGCTAGTGTAGGAAGTCATGAAGTCCCAAGTTTTATTGATAATGATCCAGATTTAACCCTTCTCACATTTGAAAATAATATGCACAAATTTGTCGGGGTTGACGCTTCAGACCCGAAGTCTATCTTTGAAATTCTAAAATCCATAGATACCTCTAATGCTTTTAGTAGAACGGGGGGGACTGTTGCATACGGCCTAAGTATTGCCGCAGCAGCTTCTGCGTCGATGTCACTTAATCTGCCTCTATTTGCAATGCTGAACAAAAAGGGTCCATATCGATTTCCCTATCCTCTAGGAAACATCGTTGGGGGTGGGTCGCATGCTGGACCTGGTACTCCCGATATTCAAGAAGTATTAGTTTGTCCAACAGGAGCCAAAGGAATTTTGGAAGCATTACAGATGAATTTCGACGTCCATAAAGAGGTCAGAGTACTACTGGAAAAAAAGGATAGAAAATTTACCTATGGAAGGGGTGATGAGGGTGCATGGGCTCCAAATTTGAATAATGATGAAGCAGTATCAATTGTTGCCCAGGCCGTGGAAAACTTAGGGTTAAAAATAGGGAAGGATATTGCTTTAGGAATTGATTTTGCAAGTTCCTCACTGTGGGACTCTAAAAGGGAACTTTATGATTATTCTAGACAGGGGTTAGTGAGGAATACTGAAGAACAGATAGATTTCGTTCAGAATTTAATCAAGAATTATCAACTAATTTATGTAGAAGACCCTGTGAACGAAGATGATTTTGAAAGTATGGCTGTAATAACTAAAAGGAATAATCAATGTTATGTTACTGGAGATGATATGCTAGTTACAAATTCTGAAAGGGTAGATGAAGCTTGCAAACACGGTGCATGTAGTGCTGCAATTTTGAAAGTAAATCAGGCAGGTACTTTGTACAATGCTCTAGATTTTGCGGATAATTGTACGAAAAATAATATTAAAATAATAACATCACACAGATCTGGTGAATCTGTTGATGCACATTTATCTCACATAGCAATAGCAACATCTTCAAAAATGATTAAAACTGGAGTGATTGGTGGAGAGCGAGTATCCAAGTTAAATGAACTATTAAGACTTTCAGAGTATGATTTAATAAAAGGCATGATAGATTTGTCTGTTAACTGAAATGTCAAGTGCAAACCAAGAAGAAAATACCGATGGTTCTTCTATTGAACATAAGAATCAAGAATCTGGAGAGACATTTATTCAATCAAATGTAGACACAGCTGGTCAAAGCGAGGAAATTGAAAATGATAATTTAGAAAAAATGATACTTTCAACAGGAATACGCGTAGGGACTCCTGTTAAAACTAAATTTATGGCTCCCTTTATAGTTCGTGCAAATCCAGAAGGCCTTTATATTCTAGATATCAGTAAAACACTTACCAGAATAGATGTTGCTGCAAAGTTTATTGGAAGATCAGATATTTCCAAAGTCGTAGTGACGTCGGCCAGAGAATATGGAAAAACTCCTGTGCAAAAGTTTTGTGAGTCAACTGGGGCATTTGGAATAATAGGACGTTTTATGCCTGGAACCTTTACGAATCCATCATTGTCAAGTTATATGGAACCCCAGATTGTTATTGTCACCGATCCTCAAGCAGATCAGCAGGCGGTACTGGAAGCAACAAGGGCCGGAGTTCCAGTTGTTGCTATTGCAAATAGCGACAACGTTACATCCAATGTGGATTTGGTTATTCCCGCAAATAATAGGGGAAGAAAAGCCCTTGCAACCGTATACTGGCTACTTACGAGGGAAGTTCTGAAGAAGCAGGGGAAGATAAAGTCGGATAATGAGATGAAGATATCGATAGACGATTTCGAGACCAAATTGGTCGAAGAGATATCTTGAAATCATACGTTAGAGAACCCGCTGTCTCTGGAATATTTTATCCAAAAAATCGTAACGAACTAAACGAGAATCTTGAATCATTATTTAATGATGTAAATTTTGGTCCGGGAGAGTTACCACCTTCCAGCAATAATGAGCAGATTTACGGAATAGTCTCTCCTCATGCTGGCTATATGTATTCGGGTTCAGTAGCGGCAAATGGGTATTACCAATTATCAGCATCGAAATTTGAATCGGCCATAATACTTGGTCCAAATCATTACGGCCTGGGTACGGATGTAGCAATTATGGATAATGGTTCTTGGAATACACCGCTAGGTGAAATAGAAATTGATACAGAATTGGCTCATGATATACACCAAAATTGTGGACTAGTAAACTATGATGAATTCGCACATTCCAGGGATCATAGTATTGAGGTTCAACTCCCATTCCTTCAATACATTAGACAAGGGTTCAAAATAGTACCGATAACATTGATTGATCAGGGGAAGAACACGAGCCTTAAGCTTGGTAACGGAATATATAAATCAATAAAAAAAAGGAATTTGATTTCAATAGCCTCCTCTGATTTAACGCATTACGAATCAAATAGTAAAGCTCATGAAAAAGATAATCTCCTTATTTCTGCAATTCTTTCTCTTGATATAGAAAAATTTTACTCTATATTGATTTCATTTAATGTAACGGCATGCGGATATGGTGCGATTGCTACAGTTATGGAAATCTCAAAAAGAATGGGGGCTACAAAAGGTAAGTTACTAAAATATGCGACGAGTGGAGATATAGTAGGAGATAATAAATCAGTAGTGGGCTATTCTTCAATAATATTTGTATGAATGACCATTTAAATGAAGCTGTGTCATCAGCGCCTGCAAAGGTAATTCTCTTTGGAGAACATTTTGTAATCTACAAAAACCCTGCAATTGTGACAGCAATAAATAAACGCATCAAGGTTCATGCACAAGTTAACGACAATATGCAGATTAGTATCAAATCTGGAGAATATTCACTAAATGTACGAACAACAAGTAAGGTAGACCCTGTTTTGGCGCCTGATGAAAGTTTATCTTTTCTATATCCAATATTCAAGTGTGTAAAACATGTTTTATCTGAACAAAATAACCATAACGTAGGAATCAATTTGGATGTTGATTCTCAAATTCCCTATGGAGAAGGTTTGGGATCATCTGCAGCATCGTGTGTTGCAACAGTTGCAGCACTTTATTCCTTGTTTTCATATCGAGATAGGGATCGTATTTACGGAACCGCAAAGACTATGGAGGAAAATATACATATGAATTCTTCAGGGATAGATTGTTACGTGTCTACTTTTGGAGGAATAGTGAATTATGAACCGGACAGAGGATTCAGCAAGATAGGAATTAAAAAGAACTTTTCGCTGCTTATTGGGACTACCGGAGTAAAGCATGCAACAGGAGAAGTGGTATCGCAGGTTAGGCATTTTAGGGAAAAAAACATAACTCTCTTCAAAGATCTTTCTTCGAAGGCCCGTATGATCTGCAAGAGGGCTTTGAATTCAATGCTTGAAGGAAATGAAGTAGAACTTGGCAATCTGCTAACAGAAAATCATAAGCTATTGACCCTCTTAGGGGTATCACATCCTATGATTGAAAAATTGATTGGAAGATGTCTAGACAACGGAGCTTTGGGCGCTAAATTGACAGGTGCAGGTAGAGGAGGAGCGATTATAGCACTGATCCCTTCAGAATCACGCAAGGAGATCTCAGATAGAATTAGCAAAGGCTCAGAAAAGTGGATGTTAGTTGAATTTGATCATAATGGCGTAGCTTTTGGCTAATTCTAGCAAATTATCAAAATTTAAATTTATTTAAAAAAACCTACCTTAATGCGGCAGGACCTTGTTTTAATTAAACTAGGAGGCTCCGTTGTAACCCACAAAGAAAGAGCTATGACTCTCAATAAGAGAGCTATAGATCGAATCATTAAGTCACTCTTAAATGTAAAAATTCCAATCATACTTATTCACGGCGGTGGATCGTTTGGTCACTACTGGTCTATAAAATATGGAATGCATTCTAAACCCGAGCGATATTCGTCAGAAGGTATAGCTGTCGTTCATGAATCAATGATTTCATTAAACCAATTTATAATCAAAACAATGTTAAAGTTAAAAATGAACCCGTATCCTATTCCTCCCTATTCGCTTATTTTAGGCAAAAAACCATTTTCGAAGAAAATTTTTGAATTGGCTCATATGACTGAAGATAAGATTGTACCAGTAACGTACGGTGACATTGTTTATAGAACACGTCATAAATACTCAATTCTGTCTGGTGATGAATTGATGACTTTGATTTCCACAGTATTAAGACCAAAAAAGGTAATCTTCGCAATTAACGTAGATGGAATATACGAAGATCCTCAAACTAAGAATGTAATACATACAATTGATGAAAAATCACTCATCAAATTTTCAGATGTCAAATTAGACATAACAGGCGGTATGAAAAGGAAAGTTCGAGAAGCGTCAAAGATTTCACTTGCTGGAATAGACGTGCATTTTGTAAATGGATTCAAACCTGAGAGACTCTTAAAAATAATCGAGAACAGAGAAACGGAAGGTACAGTAATAAAGGGAAAAAGGTCCAGTATCGGAAATGCCCGATGAATCTGACTTTCCTTCAGATGTTGAGGTTATAAAACAACGTAAAAAAGAAGGAATAATTATTCCTTTAACTAGGAACGTTCAAGCAAAAGAATCATCAACGTATTTGGAAGATGTCAAATTAATCCATAACGCATTACCAGAGATTGATTACGATAAGATCGATATCAGTCAAAAATTTCTTAACCACAATTTCAGTGCGCCAATTATTATTGATTCTATGACTGGAGGAACTCCAGAAGCAACGAAGATAAATTCAAGGCTTTCCTTAGTTGCAGAAAAATTTGGTCTGGGTATGGGTCTTGGGAGTCAGAGGGCCGGACTGTTGAGCAGCGAGCTTTCTGAAACGTATTCTATTGCAAGATCGAATGCACCGAGTTCATTTCTTGTTGCGAATATAGGAGGAGCGCAGCTTTCTAAAGGGTTGAAAATTCAAGACATAAAGAAAATGATTGACATGATTGAAGCAAATGCACTTGTTGTGCACTTGAATCCTCTTCAAGAACTAATTCAACCAGAAGGAGAACCAAAATACAAAGGTGTTTTGTCAAAAATTAAAGATATTTGTGAAAATTTTGATATTCCGATAATAGTAAAAGAGGTGGGGGCTGGTATTTCTATGGAAGTTGCTAAAAAACTAGAATCTGCCGGGGTTTCAGCTATTAATATTGCTGGTTCCGGTGGAACCAGCTGGGCTGGTGTAGAAAAATTAAGGGCAGAAACCGCTCATGATGCTGATAAGATAAATTTGGGAGAATTGTTCTGGGACTGGGGTATCCCGACAGCGTTAAGCTTAATGGAAGTGAGAAATTCAGTTAAACTACCGCTTATTGCTTCGGGGGGAATTCGAAATGGCCTAGAAATTGCAAAGTGCATCACATTAGGCGCAAACATGTGCGGAATGGCCTTCCCGTTCCTTAAATATGCTTCAAAATCCTTAGAAAGCTTATGTGGATTTACTAATAAGACACTAACTGAATTGAAAAGTACGATGTTTCTTGTGGGATCCAAAAATATAGCTGAATTAAGCAAGTCAAGATTCATAGTTACTGGAGAATTAGCAAAGGTGAAAAAATGGATACTCTGAAGTCTGATCTTAATGAGGTGGTGTCACGGGTAAGAAAATTTACACTATCTGTTCTTGATGGTCAACCAATCAGACTGTATGACGCAGCCAGTACATATTTGACTAGCGGTGGGAAGAAGCTCAGGCCATTTATGGTCATAAAGAGTTGTGAAATGTTTGCCGGCGAAGAAGAAAAAGCGTTACCTGCAGCAGCTGCGGTAGAACTAATCCATAATTTTTCGCTGATTCACGACGATATCATGGATAATGATGATATTCGTCATGGGGCGTCTACAGTCCATAAAAAATATGGCTTACCTATCGCTCTTATAGCAGGAGATATTTTATTTTCTAAAGCATTTCAAATACTGTCTTTACACGGAAAGAAAATGGGACATGATGATACCATAATAGCGGAGATGAATAGAATTCTGTCTACAGCATGTGTAGATGTGTGCGAAGGTCAAGGGCTCGATATTCAAATGGCATCCAGTAACAAGATTCCGACTATAAATGAATACGTTGACATGATACGAAAAAAAACTGCTTCTCTCTTCGAAGTTTCTTGTGCGCTAGGTGTTCTGTGCTCTGCAAAGCCGTTTGTTGGTAACGTAGACAACCTTTCTAAGTTTGGACGTTTTACTGGAATAGCATTTCAGCTAATAGACGATTTAATAGGGGTGACAGGTGATCCCAAACTCACAGGAAAAGCAGTTGGAAATGATATAAGGGAGGGGAAAAAAACCTATCCGATATTATTAGCATTAGAGAATGCTGACACTTCTAAAAGAGAAAAAATTATGAAGGTTTTTGGATATAAAGGAGCAAATCGCATTTATGTTGAGGACGCAGTTTATGCAATATCTTCATTGAACATAGCAGAAGAAGTAAGGAGAACAGCTCATCAGAATATGATTAAAGCTTTTGAATGCATAAAAAAATATGATGAAACTAGTGCAAAAAATGCTCTCATATCTTCTGCAAAGTTTATAGTCGAAAGGAGTCTATAGACTTATGAACAGTAACGAAGATATCCACAGATTAGTTAATGCTATAGCGCTTAAAAATGCCTCTGAACATTCTGGAACTACAAACGTAAATACTGTTCTTTCCAGGATACTTAGCTTGAAGCCTGAATTAAAAAGTCAATTAAAGAGTCTCATAGAAGAAATAAGTATAGTTGTAGATTCCGTAAATAGGTTAGAATTAGAACAACAGAAAAAATCTTTAGAAGATTTAAGTTCTGTTGATACCATTCTTGATTCTAAAGCTAGACCGGATCCTATCCAATCTCGTATGCTCCCCGAACTTCAAATGACAGGTACTGGGGTAGTTACCAGATTTCCACCAGAACCAAATGGCTATCCTCACATAGGTCATGCAAAAGCGGTCATTATAGATGATGAATACGCCAGGATGTATAATGGTAAATTGATTCTACGTTTTGATGATACTAATCCAATGAACGAAAAACTAGAGTACTATGAAGCCATAAAGAACGATTTAGAATGGTTAGGAATTAAACCTGATATTATAAAAAATACATCTGATGACATACTCATTCTACATGAATACGGAAAAAAATTAACAAGGAATGGAGATGCTTATGTGTGTACATGTGATAGTAACAAAATTCACAAGTTGAGAATGCAACAACTTGAGTGTTCGTGTAGAGTAAATATTGATAATTCAATCAATAACCTAGAGAGGTTGGATAAAATCTTTGACGGTACGTACCATCAAAACGAAGCCATAATTAGATTTAAAGGAAATATGCAGGATAAAAATACAGTCATGAGAGACCCAACACTCTTCAGAATCATCGAAGCGCCACATCCTCTTTTGGGTGATAAAGTACAAATATGGCCCACCTATGATTTTGCTGCACCGGTTGAGGATAGCCTCGATGGAGTTAGTCACGCCTTAAGGACTAAGGAGTATGAATTACGAAATACATTATACCTATCCATACTTGATAGATTGAAATTAAGGAGACCGTTAGTTGTTGAATTTTCCAGACTAGAATTTGAGAACATGCCAGTTTCTAAAAGAAAAATTAAACAATTGTTAGACGAGGGTGCTATTACAAGTTGGGATGATCCTCGTCTACTCACTCTATCAGCAATGCGCAAGAGGGGATTTGAGCCCAAGGCAATTAGAAGTTTTGTGTTGAGCCTGGGCCTAACTTTGGCAGAAACAAAACCCCCATTTAAGGCATTGGAATCGATGAATAGAAAAATAATTGATCCCTTATCAATTCGATTATTTTTTGTGAAGGATCCCATAATGTTAACTGTCGATGGCGCCAAAAATATGAAGGTAACATTAGACAATCATCCAACAAATAATCTTGGAACAAGAGAAGTTGAAGTTTCCACTGTTTTTTACATTTCGCGTGATGACGCAAACCTTCTGGCAGAAGGTGAACAAGTCAGACTAATGGAATTGTATAATATAAAAATAGATCGAATAGTTGTGGAGCATGGTAAAAATAAAGCAATTATTGCTTCTTATCTTAACAATGAAATATTTCGAAATATGAAGAAAATACAGTGGGTATCAGATAAGAGTATGACAAAATATAATATTCTAATCCCATATGAGCTGTATCAAAATAACAAGTTCAATCCCCGTAGCTTAGAAAGTGCTGAAGGATTAGCTGAGGCTTTTGTATTGCGATTAAAGCCCCATGCTCTGGTACAATTTATTAGATTTGGTTTTTGTATAACTGAGAATAACAAATCATCTGCAATTTTTATACATAGGTAGACAAAATGAAAATAGGTAGTATCAGGATAAAGGGTTTGGGAGAAACTTATGGAATAATCTCTTCGGATGGTAAAAAAATTATTACCAAGCTCGATTTTCAAGAACAGACGGGTGTACCAATTCCCCAAACAATTAAGGAATTTATACTTAGAGGATGGATAAATGAGGTGAAAAAGTATATTAACGATATTACTTTTAGTAACAAACTCAACGATACTGACCTGCTCGCTCCAATTCCAGACCCATCAAAAATAATTTGTTTAGCATTCAACTATTATGATCACGCAAGGGATGCTGGACTTACTCCTTCAGATGAACCAGTTATTTTTATTAAACCAAGAACCGCATTGAACCACCCATTTAATGATGTTGTATGTCCGTCTTTTGTGGAACGGCTTGATTATGAAGCAGAATTGGCTGTTATTATTGGAAAGAACACTAAAAATATCGAACCCGGAAATGCCGCCGATTACATATTTGGATATACTATCCTACATGACGTTTCTGCAAGAGATATCCAATTCAAGGATAAGCAGTTTACTAGAGGTAAGAGTATTGACACATTTGCACCGTGTGGACCTTGGATAACAACAAAGGATGAAATCAGCGATCCTCAAAATCTACAAATTGTTACAAAGGTGAACGGGGAAATTAGGCAAAATTCTTCCAGTAGTAAGATGGTAATTTCAATTGAAAGAATAATCTCGAGCCTGAGTAAAGTAATGACATTGGAAGCTGGAGATATTATATCCACAGGAACTCCAGCAGGGGTTGCAATGTCAATGAAGGAACCAAAGTATCTAAAAAACGGCGATATTGTGGAAATAACAATTGAAAATTTAGGAACTATTAGAAATCGAATAACCTTTGCATAGTATGAAATTACAAGTTATCGTCATTACAATTCTTCCTTAAGCGAACTACTTCTTTTTCCAAAATATGACTGTAAGTCTTGTATAATTCCATTAAGGTGGATCTTATACTAGCTAATTGAATTGAGATATTAAGAGACTGTAAACAGGTATCCATTGAGCGCTCAGTTGCAAATAAATTCATTGACTCCTTAAAAGATTCTAGCAATAATTGATGTTCTGAACTATTTTCATTAATCATTTTTTCAAGATCCTCTACACTTTTTGAATCAATTTCTGGAAAATTGTGGAATTTGAACATATTATATCATATTGATATCGAGAAATATATTCGGATCACTGGTACTAAGCCATTTTTTTAAGATAAGACGGATGTCGGGAGTTTAAATTAAAAATGTATTTATTTGCCGGCTCGAGTTCAAAATTGTATGGTGGTAGACAATAAGGGCATAATATCGTATATACGTGTACTAAAAGAAGATTTGATGATATTCAGAATAAAACCATCTGAAGGTAATGTTCCTGATTTTAAGGCTGGTCAATTCGTAACAATAGGATTGCACGTGCCTTCTGAAGGAAAGATAGTAAGAAGGGCTTATTCGATAGCTTCACCCCCAGAACAAAAAAACGTATTTGAATTAGTAGTGAGGTGGGTAAAAAAGCCGGTTCCAGGACGTTTAACTACTGAATTGTTCAATAGAAGAGAATTAGATGAAGTATTATGGGTAAAACCAACTGGGGCCTTTACTATAGATGATAAGAAACATGATGGTACTCCTGATAACAGAAGAATGGTCCTTATAGGTGGAGGAACAGGACTTGCGCCATTTATATCCTATGCGCTTCATCTAAAGGCAACGAACAGCAAGCGTGAGATTGTCATATTGCACGGTGCCAGTTATGTTGACGAGCTTAGTTATAGGGAGCTCTTGACTGAACTTGAAAATGAAAGTTTGGATAGAGGAAAAGACAGCTGGAATTTCAAGTATCGTGCCAGTATAAGTAGACCTCAAGAATGGTTCAATAGAAGTTGGAATGGTCAGAAGGGGAGAGTTGAAACATTTTTACGGCCAAAATTAGGAACGGATAAGTCTCCTCTTGAAGAGATGGTTGGAGAGTCAGTTACTCCTGATAATACTATCTTTTACGTCTGTGGGTGGCAGGGAACGGTTGATGGTGCATTGGATTTTCTAATACCAAAAGGATTTGTAACTGAAAGAAATAAGAGAAAAGACGGAAGCTATGATCTTAAGTTTGAATCTTATGGATAGATTCAGAAAAGCAGAGGATTATGTGACTTTTCAAACCTTAACCTTATATCAAGGATAAAAGTGAGCATTAGTAGACATGAAATTTGAGTATGAAGAATTTTCCACTATTGAAGAATTTTTCTTGTACCTCGTGTCCGTTGCACCGTATATGAAACAGGTACTACCGGCTAGTTCATACAAGGGATACGTATTCTCAATTCTGCCTCTAACTCCCGTTTCTGGCGACATTCTTATGATGGTTTATGCGAAAGGAAATATGGAACCTGGATTAGTAGAATTTGATATCTCAACCAAGAAATACAAAACCGTCCCATCGATTGAGAGAGCTGATAAGAACTATTTCATTATACTAAAGCCAAAGTTAGCAACAATTGCCGATAGCGCCATTAAAGCAATTGAAAGTTTTGCCAAGAGTTAGAGATAAAGATAATCTTTCGTTTTATAATTTTGGAGATAATGATTCTGACACAGATCTACTTCTAGAATATCTCTCGACTATATCTTCTGGAATTTGGCCATTAAACAATTGCTTTGACAAACCTTTTAAATATCTCATAATTGCCCATGTCCCAGCCTTTATCAATAAGGCCATAAAGACTTTCATAGCAGGTCCATATGTCTTATTTCGAATAATTATTGGGATTATGTCATTTATGACTTTTAAATTAAATTGCCAACACTTCCAAAATAAGGTAAATTGTGATTCATTCAAATTCCCAAAATGCATCGAATTTCTTTCGGAAAAATCCTGGTACAAAAGTGGGGCGACAAGACCACTCAATTTCATTCGACTAAAATCATCTATCAAATCAATCGTATATTGTGTTTCATCGGGAGTTTCATCAGGCCATCCAATAATTAATGTCAGGGCTGGAAACCAGTGATTTTCGTTCAAAATCCTGCATCCTTCTCTCACTACTGCTCCCCACTCATCAGGTTGATAGGGTTTTGTCTTTACGCCAAGATGTTTTCTAACCATTCGTGGTGCTACTGTTTCAACACCAAGATTTGTAGCTAGCCATCTACCATTCGAATCCATGTCGTTTATCTTAGAGAGGTCTCTTATTAGATCAGGAGAGGATGCAACAGCAGATAACGTCATGTGAGTGGTTCCAATAAAATTTGCACCTGTTTCTTTTAAACCCCTCCAGAGATACTTAATAGCGTCTGCGTTAGGAATAAAATCCTTATTATCACAACCATATAGTAACATTTCATCCGATTGCAGCCAGATGGAATCAAAACCGTACTTTAAGTTTATTTTCGCTTCATCTTGCAATCTCTCTAATGGAATATCTTTCTTTGATCGTTTATTTACATCGCAAAAGTCACAACCTCTTCCACAACCTCTCATTGCCTCCACCAGTGAGTTTACCGTAGGGCCTTGAATTGGAGGAATGTTTTCAATATTTCTTACAAATGTATGAAGCAGCTCTGGTGCATCACCAGATTCAAGATCGTGAAAAAGGTCCAATGCAAGTTCATCCGCTTCTCCGATTACTACTGTGTCAATACCATGTATTTTCATTCTATCAGGTTTCGCAAGTTCCCAAGAACCGTTTCCACCTACTACAACCTTAAAGCCGTATTTCTTTTTTAATTGAATAACAGAAGCACACATTTTCTTGAATTTCATTGCAACGTATGATAATTTTTCAGGTGACATGGTTGTCGTTACTGGTGCCATACCTAAGGGGTCCATAACGTTAATTCCCACTACAGTGGTGTTAGGACCTATGGACTTTTCCAACATCTCCGGATGAGAAATTATGATTTCGTCTCTTTGATATTCCTTTAATAACGCACTTTCTATTCTACGAAGACCGCATTGAGCTACTTTTACTTCACCTGTATTTTTATTAGTTTCGACGCTTGGACAGAATAACTTGTCAAAAACAAATTCTGGTATCAATTCATAAGGGCCACATGCAATAAAACCATAAAGAAAATTACCTCGATAATTTGTCATAAGACTACGGTCAGCTGTTAACACTATACGTTTTCCATCTGACATCTAGACTAATCCTCAAACTCGTTTACGTATTTAGGTATAAATCTATTACTATACTGTTACCAACACTCATTATTTAATAAAGTCCGGTTCTATGACCCTTTATCAATATTGATTTTAGCTGTCTATGTGCCAAAATATTAAGGGCGTTGATAAAAGAAACCCACTTGTAAGATGCATGTTCATAAGAGATTACTATTTCTCGTGTAGGAGTCGTCGCAAAATAGAACTTGACTTCCTTATGAGATCTTATGCCATTTAACTTCATATAAGAATATCTTATTGTTCCAATAAATGACATTATATCGAGAAATCGTATTCCAGTCTCTTCCCTTACTTCTCTAATTAATGTGTCAAGTTCTGATTCTCCATGTTCTTTATGGCCTTGTGGAAACCCCCATAATCCTCTTCTGTTCTTAAGAATTAGGAATTCAGGTTCTTTAAGGGAGATCGGTGGGTTGTATCTTATTACAGCACCAATAGAAGTCTCCAGAAATACTCCACCTCTTTAGTGTAGTATAAAAAGCCAATTATAATTTTTATCCAAGATTTTAAAACTAGCACATCCCATATTCCAATTTCATAAAGTTGTACCTAATCATAAAGACATAATTAACGCAAAGATATTAATGTCTAGATCTAAGGCGAAGACATGGGCCGATCGTCTAGTCCGGTAGGATACGGCATTGGCATTGCTGAGGTCGTGGGTTCGAATCCCACTCGGTCCACCATCGATAAATACGCCTTGATAATGAATTAATCAACTGAAATCTTCTTTATTTTAAAAAAGGTACAATTTACGAACTACTGATAATGTATTTATTCATAAAATTAGTAATTATATAATATTGTATTTTGTGAATTGGCAACGTGAAATCTCTATTGTAGAGTTGAATGGTGAAAAGGTAGTTGTCAAGCGGAATAAGCTTAGCAAAAATTTGCACGATTATCTTCTTTCTATTACATATACAATACTGTCAATTCTTCTTGTTCATCCTTCGGCGCCCCCAGAACTTGGAAGCAAATTGACCCTAAATGAGGGATTTAAAATGAGGGAAAAATTACAGCAGATGGGAATTCCTACACCTTCACTAATATCTCTCACAAGTGCTTTGCTTATTGAAGATTTTATTGTCGGAGGTAATCTGTACGAAGCTCTATCAAGAGGAAGAGACTCTTCGTTGGCACGCAGTGCTGGAAGCATAACAGGCAGGCTCCACAGATCAGGGTACTCCTTTATAGACAATAAATCTCAAAATTATCTTGTAACATTTTCTGGAAAAGTATTGAGGACTGATCTGGCATTTATCCAGAGAAAGGATTCAATATTTGCCAGGAGTATGGACATAGGCTCTTTCCTGGCTAGTCTTTTAGCATTGGATTGTAAACGGTATAAGGAAATAGAAGATGCATTCTATAGTGGCTATCAAACTGAGGTAAAATCCAATATTCCCTACATATCAATAATATTAAGAAATATACTCGGCTTTGGATTAAGTCTCAGTTCGAATTGGGTAAATAATATTCTGCAAAATCCTGAAAAATTAATGTCATATTGGAGGAAGTTCGGTTTTTCTATCGAATCCCCCTGAACCAAATTTGCAATAGAAGCATTGATCCGACTGCATGTAAGACAACCTTTGTATCAAAATGGCGTGTATCTTTAATGCAAACTTTGTCATCAGTCTGTATTTTAGTGGCATTGATGGAATGACCTCGTCAAAATAAACGTTATAGTGATCAGGACAAAACTTCAATGTAATTTGTGCCCTACTCTTGTGTTTGGAACTGTTGTTAGAAGATATATTTTTTGCTACGCTAATTTGTTCTCTAATATACTCATGTTTTGGACAAGGACAGTCTTTTCCTCCTGGATGTTTATAAGCAGGTGTATTTTTCCAATCAAAATCTGGAAAATCTTTTTCAAATTCATCCATAAGACTAATCTTATTGTTCGTTAATCAAATATAAAGACATATCGAATTCTAACTTTAACATGGAAATGATAAAAGATATATTTTGAATATTTTTTAAAACACGATAGAAGTGTTAAAAGACCACAGCGCAGACGCCAATAATAACTCGTCCATAGTTGCAAATGTCGAAAGAGGCGGTGATAGCACGGAGGCGTTAAATAAGTATGTTAATTCGAATTTAAATACATTAATAAAATTTAAGAAAACACTTCTTGAAGAGCAGAAAACTGGAGAAGAAAAGGTGGATTCACTTAATCAATCAATAGAATCTACTAAAAAGGAAATCGATAAGCAAAGAATGGATCTTGAAGAGCTAAGAACGCAGCTGAAGAGAGTAAATGAAATAAAAGAATCAGAATATGCAAGATTTATTGAGCTTAAAAATAATTTGATGGAAATTCGAAATAAAATGAAAAATTTGGATGAAAAGGCAAATGATTCACTCGGACATAAGCTGCGAAAAGAAAGATATGATATGATAAATTTGGCAAAAAACCTAGAACAAATTGAAAAAGACATTCAAACAAAAAAACTAACAAAAGATGAAGAGAGGCGATTGGTTGCCCGCTCAAAGGAGATGGCTACAAGATTACACTCATTAAAGATGATTCACAAAAAAGAGGACGATTACCGGACAATTTCTATTCAATACGACAAATTCAAATCTAAAATTAATTCAATTTTTCGACAAAAATCCGATTTAGGAGATAAAATCGGCAAATTAAAGGGAAGTTTGGACAAATTGCTAAATTTGAGAGAAAGTCTATATGAGGAAAGAAGAAAAGCCAGAGGTGAATTAAGAGAAGCTGAAGCAAAGTTAGAAATGGTGAATACTCAGCTAAATGCAATAGAATATAGACGTGCTAGGCAAGCAAGTTACAGAAAGCGGCCTGGTAGCCTTGCAGATAATCGTGATTTCAAATATGAAAACTCGCACGAACGAATGAGGCGCAATAAGGAAAATCTTGAACTTTTGAATACTGCTAAAGAAGCTGCACTTAAGAAGATGTCAACTGGCAGAAAGCTGACATTTGAGGAGATGAAGCTCATATATGGCGACGAATTTCTACATGATTAGCCTAATGTCCTAAGTATTAGACTGTGTCAGAATTATGGCCATTGACGAGGTAACTACAGGGGAAGGTATTGATCTTGTAAGACATGCCAGAAGATCTGTAGAGTCTTTTATCAAAAACAAGAAAATAATCAATTCTAATAATAATAGTAAGAAAAGGGCTGGAGTGTTTGTTACAATTTACCACGTTAATAAAATGAATGATGAAAAAAAGCTACGTGGCTGCATTGGTTATGTCTTTCCTTCAAATAATATTTATAATTCGGTAATTGCCGCTGCCATAAATGCCGCTACTGATGATCCTCGTTTCATTGCTATCAGTGAAAAAGAATTGAATGAGGTAATTTTTGAAGTCTCGGTGTTAACCAAACCATCCGTAATTCAAATAGAGAATACGGAAGAGTCAATAAACAAGATAGTTATTGGAAGGGATGGACTTCTGTTGGAAACTAGGTATGGTTCTGGTTTGTTTCTTCCTCAAGTTCCTGTTGAACAGAAATGGAATACTCGAGAATATCTTTCAAATTTATGTCACAAGGCAGGTGCACCCTCTGACGCTTGGTTATTAGATGATTCAAAGATTTACACATTTTGTTCATTTATATTTAGAGAAAGATTGCCAAATAGTGAAATCTTCACAGAAAAAGCCTAGAACAGCTTGACAAATTAACTTACCCGTTTATCGGTTCACTTGCATTTTTAATTCCCTTTTACAGTTTATATGTTATTTAATCCAGCGATGATTCAATTCAAAATATAATAAAGTGTCAATACTGAAAATCAAGGCAATGGCAAGAGCATATTTAGCACCGTATGGTGTCGGACTAGGTCATGCCAGTAGATTACTCTCAATTTCTGAACGTCTTAAGAAAGATAACATAACGATTAAATTCTCTTCGTATGGGGAGGCAGTATCTTATATTAATAATCATGGATATGAATGTGTCGAGGTACCACCAATAGAGTTTGCATGGGGTAAAAGTGGATTTTCAATAAAGAATAGTATCGCAAATATACCGCTATGGCTTACGAATTTTGCAAGGCAGCTTTCTCAAGAAACAAAAAACATTTCGTCGTTCAATCCGGGCATAGTTGTTTCAGATTCAAGGCTATCTCCTCTGGTTGCATCAAAATTTCTAGACGTGCCTTCAATTGTAATCCTTAATCAAATAAAGCTTTTATTATCACCTAGAATCAGGGAATTCAAGGTCGCAAGAATTTTCGAGAATTTAAATGGAGAATTTTTTGGAAGTGTCTGGAGTATGGCAGAAAAATTGCTAATTCCAGATCTTCCACCACCATACACAATAGCAGAACATAACATTTGGAATTTAGAATCTGCAAAAAAGAAAATGCATTACATTGGGTTTACGACATCAAAATGGCATGAGGATAAACAGGCAATAAATAAAGTCATGGACTCTCTTCATTTGGACAAGAAAAAACCAATAGTATTTATGCATATCAGCGGTCCTTACGAAACACGCCTCGATTTAATTTCAACAATCATAGATGGATCTAAGTACTTCAGAAAGGACGTACAATTCATAATTTCCGAGGGTAAGCCAAATGGGAATATAATACCAAGAAGGATTTCTTCTTCAGGTTGGTATTATGAATGGTGTCCAGTAAGGGATGAAATCTTCGCCCTGAGTGATTTGATTGTATTAAGGGGAGGTCACGAAGCAATTTCGCATGCAATAGAGCATGGAAAACCCATGGTGACAATTCCAATTCAAAACCATGGAGAACAACTTGGGAATTCAGAGAAAGTCGAAAGATTGAAAATTGGAATCAGACTTGAAGCCTCAAATGCGGACGCTTATCATATAGCAGAAGCAATTCATGAGATATTAGACAATGAATCCTATCTCGAGAACGTTACGAAAATAAAGACGGTTACAGATAGGTTTGATGGGATTAATAACACGCTCAATATAATTAGATCATTCATCTAGTTTTACCGCATGAATCCTCCTGACGCAAAAAAAATCGGGCATAGTGCAAACGGCGCCCTTGGCTACATTAGATAATTACCTCAGATCAACAGTATTATTTAGACTCATCTCATGAGCTTGGATGAAAGATCTTTTATTGCTAATTCAATATTGTTTTTATCATGAGCATTTGGGCATTGGTCTAGATAAGAAGTCAGATCTGATATTGCACCCCTGTTGTCGTTTAAATTCAATCTAACAATTCCTCTATTCTTATAGATGGGACCAAATCTATTTGGATTAATAGAAATTGCCAATGAATAATATTTTTCAGCCAGAGAGTACTCTTCTTTTCTGAGGTAATAATTTCCAATGCCACGATAAGCAAGGTAAAATTTTGGATTCAATTTGATGCATTCTTCAAAACAGTCCTTTGCATCATCAGATTTTAATTCGTTGTAAACCGACCCTAGCATATCCAATGCAAATTCATTATTTTTGTTTAGATCAATAGCATTTTTTAAATTCTTAATTGCTTCAGCTGTACTTTCAACGTAAAGTAACCTCTCAGCTTCGAAGCAAAGCCTGTACGAATGATTGGCATTAGAACTCTCATTATCATTAATATCCTTCATATCTTTAGGAATAATCATGATGGCCAACGATCCATCCTGTTCCCATAGTTCTAGGAATTTTTTTTCAGGTATTGACCCTACCGTATCTGGTTCGGGTACATAAGTAATTATTCTGTTCTCTTTTGGATCGTATCCTGTAACAACAGTTGCATGTTGAATTGTGTCCTTTAAACCTGGCATTATAATTATGGAAGGGATGCCCTGATCTATCTTTTTCTTTACAACTCCCAGAGTGCTCTTAAGTATCTTAGCTGAAAATCCACGAGCCTCTGCAATTTCAATTCCCTCGATAAAGATTGAGCCTTTGCTAACTTTGTATTTTCTTGATCTCCCTTCTGCTTCTCTCTCAAGATCATATTCACCCCAATAATTTAAAATTACATTTATCGCTAACGGGAGACAAACATGGTCTTTCTTATTTTCGACTAATGGAAGGATTAACGTGTGTTCACTATCTAATTTCAATAGTTAGGATCAGAGAAGGGGAAAATAAAATTCTTGTTACAAATTTACAAAGTTGCGAATAAGCTCTATACCGCAATCTCCGCTTTTTTCAGGATGGAACTGGGTACCAAAAATTTTTTTGGAGCTGTGACAAAGAATTTCATATTTTGATGATGCGGAACTTGCAATACCAACAAAGTCTTCTGGCAAATGAGAGATAACGTATGAATGGCTTTCATATACATTGTAGTAGGCCTCTTTTAATAATTTGATAGGTTTCTCAATACTGATTCTGTTCAGCCCCTGAACGTAATCCGACTTTTGTATTGAACCACCAAACGTAAGAGCAACTATTTCTGCGCCATAACATATGCCTAATAGTGGAATTTCATCATTAAAGCAGATTTTAGAAATTTTTGAATTAACGGCGTTGATTTGTTTTTTATTTTTTTGACGTCCCGACAAAATAACTTTTTCGTAACTAGAAAGTGAGAAGTCGTCGTCAAATCTTTTAATCGTATGGTTCTGTCCTATCTGATCCAAACACAGGTCTAAATCCTTCACATAAGGAGATCCGTTGTCAATGATAAGTACATTCAAATACTAACTTATTAACAAACATGAATCTATAATAATAATTATACTCTATATTCCAATACTTTGTATTGCAAGCGGATCTTTCAGGATAATCAGTGCCAATTAAAGTTCTTTTCTATTTCGTTAGTTATTTTTCATTGTTATTGGTTTTTAGAAATTGTAGCCAATCCCTTACATATTAGATATGCTGCGACATATGATGGAACCTTTTCTATTGTGTTCTCCAATTTAAAATTACAATTTTTTAAGTTGATCTTCAGCTTGGTCTTTAAGTTTATACAAACTTCGGAATCGCTCAACAGGCATGCGTCGTTATTTGGATTAAATGATTCTAAATCATCGCATTTCATTTTCGTTAAGCCGCTCTTCCCGTTAATACTGTCGGGTAATCTAAAAACTCTGTGTATGTCATTGGTAACTTGGCTATCTAGTTGTACTCCAAATTTTTTGGCAATTCTATTAATTTCATTCCTAAATCCATCGTAGCCCCCATTTGTTTCAACTATATGTCTGAGTTTCAATTCTGATTTTTGATTTATTCCCAAGCTTGATGAAATTTTCTTTCGCCATCCAGTCATTATACCACTCTTGGGTAACTTTATCAAGAAACCATTTCCATATTTTCTGACTCCGATACTCTCACACATAAAACCATTTCCGATGATATAATCGGTCACATTAGCCCTAGAATTTGAATCAAGGATTCTTATACTGGGATCATTTACATGAAAGTGAAATCCTGCATTTCCAGAAAAGAATATCTCTATAAACTTATCCTGTATTCCGAGGTCAGAACGCAAGAATTCATGTAACTTTCCTGCTTCCTTTTTAATTGCGGTAAAACATCTTTTGCATGGGAGTGAAATATCGCTTGTTTTCCCCCTATCGCAATTGACACAAAGTTTATGCTCTGAATTCACAAAACCGCACAAATTACAAACGTAGTAAGTATGATCTTGAAAACATGGGATATCTAAGTCTTTGAGATCGATATCGAATATTAGATCAGCACCTTCCCACTGCTTTTCATTAATAGGATTTGATGGGAATCCATAATATGCATTTGAATAATATACGTCAAGAGGAACATTTCGTACTAATTCTGCCACAAGTTCGCCAATATTTTTAAAAGAAAGATGTCTAACTACCATGGAGTCAAATCTTCTGTATCCAAATTCCCTTTTTTCTATCGAATATAAATATGGAAAGTATTTGTTCTCAAAATAATATTTCCTAAAGACCTCCGTAAGAAATTTATTATTCTCATTTGTATTTTCGATTTGATTCAATTATGTTATTTTCCTTCTTCCAAATTGGATTGGGTTTATAAGATTTTCGCATTCTCTTACCGCATAACAGAGATCTTCACTTTTTAATCTGTCGCATGACGGTACTGAATATTTTATGTGACTGCCCTTCTTTCCAGCAAGATGCTCTACTTGATATCTGGTGATTTTTTCATTATAATCGGGAGAATTTTTGAATATTTCAATAACGTTCTCTTCGGTTTTACCTATCGCTAGCATATAAGTAGCAAGCATAAACCTAGCAGAATGTGGAAGGTTTTCACCTTTATTTATTGCCTCCATTGCATGTTTTATGCATGGAGGATAATCTAATATCTTGAACTGATTGCGATGAACATAGTGTCCTGCATATTTTTTTCTAAGTTCATCAGCTTTCAATTTTATTGAAATTGGTACGTCATAGACTTTCATATTCTTTATTCTAGTGTAGATTAGATTGCTTAATTCATTTCGAACTAATCTTACTGCCTCATCAATATCAAGATAAACAAACCCATCTTTTACTGACCTGTTTATTAACTTCCATTCTTGTTCATGCATCCTTGAAGCCCTATGTAGATAATCGGGAACGCTCAACTTGCAGATACTCGATTTAGAATCGAAATCTATATTGATGTTGAATAGTTCTTGAAAGATCTTTTCAACTAGTAATCTCTTTTTTTGTGAAGATCTTTCATTGCTCAAATCACTTGACAAGAATTTTTCAACTCGCATAGCTTCAAATAAGGAGCATTTTTTAGATACTTCTTCTAACCCGATAGACTTTATCAGCAATAGTGAAACTAAAAATGTCATGATTTCGATTTCGTATTCATCCAAATTTGAATAAACTTTTCCCTTAAGTTCATTTTCCAATTTTTCAGCTGCCCTATTGATGATGTGGATCATTTCAGGACGATCAAACTCATCAAAACCAAACTTTGTTTCTTGGATATAATCCGAAGCCTCTTGCAAGAAAGGGTACTTTGCCAACTCCGAAGATCCCAATTTTATAGACAATTCAGATTTGAACTATTAATACACGATACTATAATAAAAATAAATACAAATCTTTAATATCCTAGTAACAAACATAGAATCTCAAAAGAGTTGCCCTTTAGAATTGGATTTCATGTTTCTATAGCAGGAGGAATTTATAACTCTGTCTTAAATGCTCAGACAATTGGATGCACCGCATTTCAAATTTTTACTCGAAATCCCAGAGGTTGGGCAGAAAAAGAACTTGAAGAAGATGATATTAATATGTTCAAATTGAAACTTAAAGAAAGTGGTATTCAAAAGGATTCCGTTGCGGCTCATATGCCTTATTTGCCTAATTTATCTGGTCCGGACGGTGAAATGTACCAAAAATCCGTAGACTCGTTCAAACATGAAATAATAAGGTGTTCTCGCTTAGGTATCAAATTTCTCGTAATTCATCTTGGAAGTCATCGTGAGCAGGGTAAAGACAAAGGAATTGAACAATTGGTAAAAAGTTGTGAATTGGCGTTGGATTATTACAGATCGTATTTTAAGAAGAAGATGGACGTTACTGTTTTACTAGAAAATAGTGCGAGTCAAAAGAATAGTCTAGGAGACAGCCTTGAAGAATTAAGACAGATTCTGGACAAACTTGCTAAAAAAACTTATGGAATATGTCTTGACACATGTCACGCCTTTGCATCTGGATATGATTTGAGCACTGAAGAATCGTGTAACCAATTTATTAATAAATTTGATAAAATAGTCGGCCTAGAGGTACTCAAATTTATTCATTTAAATGACTCTAAATATGAAATTGGGTCTCATCTTGATCGCCACGAGCTGGTAGGTTGTGGTAAGATAGGCATTGATGGATTTAAAACAATAGTTAATAATAAAGCGATAGGAGACATTCCGATGGTAATGGAGCCTCATGTTGCTTCTGTTCAAGAAGATACAAAGAACCTTCAAATGGTACACAATCTTAGAAAGTAGCTTAATTATCTTTACTCTGATTTTTCAACAAGTCGTGGAAATAAAAATAAATGCATGCTGATTTACAGAATCTAGGGGAATTAAAAAAAATTGAACACTTATGACACCGTGATGAAACTGGCCCTTGAAAGAGGATTTTACTTTCCCAGCTGTGAAATTTATGCAGATGCACATGCAGGATTCTGGGAATACGGTCCAACAGGTAACAACCTGAAAAACAAGTTCATTGAACTATGGAGGAGGGAGTTACTCCGACGTGATGATATGATAGAAATTGACGGTTCGCAAATTATGAGCAAGAGTGTCTTTGTTGCCTCTGGTCATCTTGACAATTTTACAGATCCTATAATAAAGTGTAAAAAATGTGGTGCAACTTTCAGGGCAGATAGGTTTATTACTGAAAAAACCGGCAAGGAGATTCCAGAACTGCTTTCTGGTAATGAAATTGATAAGATAATAAATGAATACAAATTGAGGTGCACCAGATGTAGTGGCAGTTTTCATGATTCAGAAAGATTCAACATGATGTTTAAAGTGGAAATCGGACCTTCTAAGGAAGAGGCATATCTGAGGCCAGAAACATGTCAGACTATATTTGTTGATTTCCCCAGGATTTTTAAAACGATGAGAGGTAGGCTCCCACTCGCAGTTGCCCAGCTAGGTAAAAGTTTTAGAAATGAAATTGCACCACGACAAAGTTTATTTAGATTGAGGGAATTTTATCAGGCAGAAATTGAGGTATTCTGTAATCCGAATAGATTAAATGAATTACCAAAATTCGATCAGGTTAAAGATACACCTCTTTTGTTGTCGATAAAGAATTCAAGCCACTCAGTCAACGCTGAAGACGCTATACGCAAAGGCTATTTACCAAACAAGCTTGTGGCCTACTATATATCGCTCCTTTCTTTGTTTTACAGCAAGACCGGAATAAACATGGAGCGTACTAGATTTAGGCAACTTTCGGATGAAGAAAAAGCATTTTATGCATCGACAGCTTTTGATTTTGAAGTAGAAACTAGCATTGGATGGATAGAATTAGTGGCTTGCAATTATCGATCCGACTACGATTTAAAAAGACATGGTGAAATAAGCAAACAAAACCTACATGTCATAGATCCATCAGATAATACTAAAGTTTTACCACACTTGTTTGAATTGTCAATGGGAATAGATAGAAGTATTTACTCAATATTAGATCACTCATACTATGAGGACACGGAAGCAGAGAGGGTTGTATTAAAACTGGTTCCTCAATTAGCTCCAGTACTTGTTGGAGTTTTTCCCCTAGTGACAAAGGATGGTCTACGTGAAAAAGCTCAGAACATTTATTCAGAGTTAAAATTAGATTATTCTGCATTTTATGACGAGTCAGGTTCTATAGGCAGGCGATATAGAAGGCTCGAAGAAATTGGAGCGCCGTTTGCCCTAACCGTTGATAATCAAACTATGAAAGATGATACAGTCACAATAAGATATAGAGATACAATGTTACAAGAAAGGGTAAAAGTTTCAGAGATTTCTGTTTTTCTTGACGCAAATAAATAATCAAAGTAATCAGCGCCTATTCATCTACTGTGCTTGCAATGATGCATCTAATTGAATTACTTTAATTCTACAGATAGTACTTGCCTCGGAGCATAAGGCTTTTAGGACGAAGGGATAGTAATAACAATTTAGCAGACTGTGTTTTTGATATATGTCACTTTTGGAAAGCTTGTAATTGCACTCATTGGTGTAATTAGTATTTTTGGAATATCAATATTAACGACCCAAGTGCTAGGGACGAAATTTACTGCTACCCTGTCAGGAGATCAGGTTGCTCCACCAACAGATACCAGCATAAATGGGACTGCCTCATTTAGAACCACTGCACACGATAGCGTGATAAAGTACAAGATAAAGATTGGAGGGTCTTCTGATATATCAAGTGCGGAAATTCATTTAGGTAAAAAGGGAGAAAATGGTGAGACCGTGGTAGATCTTTTGAAAGACAGTAAAAAGAATGGCATAAGGCTTGAAACTTCAATAAGGGGAAACATCACAAGCTCGGAACTACAAGGATCCTTTAAAGGAAAAACATTGGTTGATTTAATTTCAGCTATGAAAGAAGGAAATGCTTATGTGAACATAGGTACGCCATATCATGACAATGCTGAGATGAGGGGGCAGATTTTAATAGTTAGCAATCATAATTCCACCAAAGTCAAATGAATGACTTTGGTTATTTACTGCGTATGGGAGACTAAAGGAATAATTATTTAGGCCAAATTCACTTTTAAGCACAAGGGCCGTTCTACACTACATTGATATATGCTTGAATCCAAAAACCCGTAGACCAATATGGGAAAACAAGATCCAAATCCTCTCCCTTATGGAGCGTTGCAATATTTTCAAATACATTATTTGATTGAACCAGTCAAAATATCTAACCCATCATCCTATATGGCAAAGTGCAGGTCAAAAACCAAGGGGCATTTCGGAAACAAAAGAGTTATTGACATAGAATGGATCGGGGGCAGACTGGCTGAGAAGTTGGCATCTGATAAAGAACTCACTGAAATGTTAAAGCCGTTCATGATCGAAGAAGGCGAGATTAGTATCGATCCGCAAACAGAAAGGGTAAGAGTGTACTCCAAATGGAAAAGAGAAGATAAACTAGAGTTCGACCCCCAATTCTTTCAGGTGATTGAAAGAATTGCAAAAGCCATTAAAAAATTAGAGTCATAAACAATTACTTCGTTCTAATCATCTTTAAGAAATTTGACAATATTTATTTTCCATAATTAAAAATAGTCTATATTCTTAATGACGAACCAACTTTGTTATTCAGACTAGATTCAATATGTACATATTAAGGAACAGTAAAGGAAGCTTATGGTCGGTAACTCTTCCAAATTAATTCAAGATAGGAAAATAATAAAAAAGATAAAGGACGGTAAGTTCAAAATTGCAATTTATGGTCTGGGTCATGTTGGTGCCCCACTTGCAGCAGTCTGGCTCAGAGCAGGTGCCCATGTCATAGGGGTTGATAACTCAGAGAGTGTTCTAACGGAGGCAAGAAAAGGGAAAACTATAATACCTGAACCAAATGTTAACGAAGCCTTTAGAAAAGGAATTGATACTGGGCGATTCGAGTTATATGATGATGCTATCACGGCCTCAAGGGATTCCTATTTTAAGATGATTTGTGTTCCTGTATTGTCCCAGGATCAAGAATTATCAGCTAACCTCACGGCGGTATCAGATGTTGCTACTATGATAGGAAGGGGGCTGAAAAAAAATGATTTAGTATCACTTAACCCCAGTGTTCCTCCAGGTACAACCGAAGAAATTGTGATTCCCATAATTGAAAAAGAAAGCGGTTTGAGTGTAAAAAGCGACTTTTGTATGATATATAACCCTGAGAGAATTTACGAAGGACGAGCAATAACAGATATTGAAAATAACTATCCGGCCATACTCTCATCTTTAGGACCAAACAGCTCACAGTTAGCATATACTATCTATTCACTTATTTTCAAGAAAGGTGTATTGATATTAAAAAGTATTAGAACAGCTGAGGCAGAAAAGTTGTTTGAGGGAGTATATAGGGATGTTAATATCGCACTTGCTAATGAGCTCGCAAAATTTTGTGAAGTTGCTGGAATTGATTTTTGGCAGGCAAGAGATGCCGCAAACTCACAACCGTACTGCCACATACACAAGGCAGGTATTGGGGTTGGAGGAGCTTGTATACCAGTATACCCGCAGTTTGTACTTGATGTTGCAAATAAAATGAACGTACTATGTGAAGTTACAAACATAAGTAGATCTATAAATAATGGTATGCCAGCATATTGTGTAAGACAAGCCATCAAACTATTAAAATTTTCAGATCTCCCCGAAGCAAAGATATCTATTTTGGGATTGGCGTTCAGGGGTGATGTTTCCGACACAAGATTGTCTCCTACTTACGCGGTTATCACAGAACTGCAAAGGTTTCGGGTTAAGGATATTAGAATCCATGATCCTTTTGTCAGTAGCGATCCAAATTTACTAAATTATGATAATGTATCGCTAACTTCAGATTTGAAGAAAGCAATAAAAAATTCGGACCTGATAATTTTATCAACCGATCATCAAGAATACAAGAAACTTGGTAAGAAATTTATTGGAAATATTCCCGTTTATGATGGTCGAGGTTTATTGGATAAAAATTTAGTCAATAAACTCAAGATTCTCACAATTGGTCAGGGAGATATCAAAATTTCGTAAATTATCGGTTTACATTTCAATTTTAGGATGACAATGTATGAAAAAGTCTAAAGCAAATATTTGGTAATATTTGTAGACCAAAATGGTTTTGCTTTTTAAGTTGGTCAGTAAAATGCGAAGTTTAATAATTTGCATTACCAACTCATGATACCCTAGGTACAAACTGCCCATTGGATTTCCTATTTCCTTGTAAATTTGACGCAGCTTTTAATCCATTGCGTAGGAAATCTGCTGTCGTAAAAGTGCAAATGCATGTAAGATGCCATGGAGTTATGTACAACGATACCGTCATGCATTCCCCCATCTATTCCAATTCCTCGTTTCATGTGGTAGACGTATTGAGTGTCTGTTGGCAATTCCTTCAGTAATGAGTAGTGAAATTCATGTCCTTTAATATTTTGGATTTTACCAAACGCTCCTGAAATCATGTCTGCTTGTGTATAGTTTAGCGTGAGTCTACCTGTCATTTCAGTTTTAGCATCTATTATTCCCACCATTCGAAAATGCTTCTTTGAGTTTTTGTATCCTGTAATCGACCTTGTCAGATACATTAGTCCGCCACACTCCCCATAAATTGGCATCTCTTGTTGTGCTGCTTTTTTTACGGACTTTAACATTGAATCGTTTGAATTGAGTTTGTCTGCCATTACTTCAGGAAAACCCCCCCCTAAAATTAATCCAGAGATTCCATCTGGAATATGGTTATCAATAATGGGACTAAAAAAAGTTATTTCTGCTCCTAGTTTTCTTAGGATATTCAAGTTCTCATTGTAGTAAAAGTTAAATGAATTGTCAAGCGCTATACCTATTTTAACAAGCTTTAGAGCTTTGGGTCCAAATCTATTTGCGGGCACGACAAGCTTTGGTTTTTTTAATCTAAGTAGTGAAATGATCTCGTCGTAATAAACTTCTTCTGATACTTTGCTAGCAAGTTTTATTATTCTATTCCTTCCGGAATAGTTTAGTTCATCCGTAGGAATCAATCCAAGATGACGTTCATCCATCTTCAAATCAGGGTCTCTTTTTACTATACCCAATATAGGAACATTTATGCTACCTTTACATGCATCCTCAAGATATTTTGCATGTTTGGGACCCGAAACATTGTTAAGAATTATGCCCATAATTTTCAAAGTGTTGTCGAAGTTCAAATAACCAGAAATCATTGCAGCAATTGAACGAGCCGCCTTTGCTGCATCTACCACCAATATGATTGGTGCATTCATAATCTTTGCAACATATGCTGTACTTGCAAAATCACTTTTCCCAGACATCCCATCGAACAAGCCCATGACTCCTTCGATAACTGCTATGTCAGCATCCTCAGAGGTATTCTGCACGCTTGTGAGAATTCCATCATTGCCCATTAACCATGCATCCAAAGTCGGTGCTTCCCTTCCTGTAATTACCTTGTGATAACTTGGATCGATAAAATCAGGGCCAATCTTAAATGGTTGAACTATAAGCCCTTTCTTGGCCTTGAAGGCGTGCATTATTGCAAGAGTAATAGTTGTCTTCCCAACACCACTGGTAGTACCAGCAATGATAACAATTGATGGCATAGTCCTCAAATAACTGATCGAATCTATAATAGTCAGCTGATATTTATCGTAATAGCTAAAAAACTACTGCAAACGATTTGCTATGTCCAAGTTATATCCAAAATTAAAGTTTAAATTTGGTAAATGTGGCTTGAAGATAATTATTTTAAAACTAGAATGAAAGGTTAAAAACATGTTTTAAATTATCTTATTGCTTTGGACAAAGACGAATTGTTAATACGATCGGCAATGATGACAGTTCCTAAAATATAATTGTATTAAATAGAATGGTAATTTTATTTTGCATATTTGAACTAAATATTACTCTAGTTTCAATGTTGAATCGTTCTGGATCCATTGCACCTAAATAAAAATAGCCTTTATTTTCTATATTAGGATTTTACGAGTATTATCAAATTCGGAATTTTTCAAATCGGATTCTGACTTATTTTAATTAATTTATCAAAAGCGACCGTAACAATATATATTCAACGAATGAAAAAATTTATTCCTACTCCTGATGCCTAAAGAGTTTTCACTTGCTCCTGACACATTTCCACCCAGAGGTGACCAGCCAGCCGCAATAGAACATCTTGTGCGCGGGCTAAGACAGGGAAAGAAGGTTCAGACTTTATTGGGAGTCACTGGGAGCGGAAAAACATTTACAGTTGCAAATGTCGTTGCTAGAACAAATAAAAACACACTGGTTATATCACACAATAAGACACTTGCAGCACAGCTTTATTCAGAATTCAAGCAATTTTTTCCAAATAACAATGTAGGTTATTTTGTTAGTTTTTATGATTATTATCAACCTGAAAGCTACTTGCCTCAGACGGATACTTATATAGAAAAAGATACAGAGGTGAATGAAAAAATTGAGAAAATGCGCCTTGAAGCAACTGCTATGCTTATGTCGGGTGAGCCAACGATTATAGTGTCGACAGTTTCTTGCATTTACTCCCTTGGCTCTCCAGAGGAATGGGAGAGTAGTGCTATTACGCTGTCAGAGGATATGAAAATTGGAAGAAAAGAACTAATTCACAAGTTGATTGAAGCACGATATGAGCGGAATGACATATCCCTGTCATTTGGCGCTTTCAGAGTCAAAGGGGACACTATTGATATCATACCAGGGTATTCAGATGACATTATAAGAGTGTCCCTTTTTGGAGACCAAATTGAACAGATTAGTATTCACAATAATGTTACCATGTCAATGAAGCGGAAAGTTGGCACAGTCAAAATATTTCCTGCAAAACATTACATTATAGATGAAAATGCAAAGAATGATGCTCTATCATCTATACAACGGGAACTTGAAGATTGGGTTCCAAGTCTTCCAGGCGATCTGGAAAGGCAAAGATTAACTTCTAGAACTAAATATGATCTTGAAATGATTCAGGAGCTTGGCTACTGTTCGGGCATTGAAAATTACTCAAGACATCTTGATGGTAGAAAGCCAGGGCAACCACCCTTTTGCCTTCTTGATTTTTTTGGTAGTGATTTTCTACTGGTAATAGATGAATCCCATGTTACGTTACCTCAGCTGAGGGGAATGTTTCTCGGTGATTTTACCAGGAAAAAAAGCCTTGTAGATTATGGTTTCAGGTTACCTAGTGCATTTGACAATCGACCACTTAAATTTCCAGAATTTGAGCAATATTTAAAATCGGTAGTGTTTGTGTCGGCAACACCCTCTGACTACGAAAAAAAGAACAGTTCTGCTATTGTAGAACAACTTGTTAGACCGACAGGCCTTGTAGATCCAAAAGTAGAAGTCAGGTCGACACAGAATCAAATAAACGATCTAATAAATGAGATAAGATCAAACGTACAAAAAAATCACAGAATCCTCATAACAACCCTCACCAAGAGAATGGCAGAAGATCTTGCAGAATTCCTAGCTAAGAAAGAAATCAGAGTGAGATACATGCACTCAGAAATTGAAGGTCTTGAAAGGACCGAACTTATACGTCAATTGAGGATAGGAGAATTTGACGTTTTAGTTGGTATAAATCTGTTAAGAGAAGGCCTCGATATACCAGAAGTAGGGCTAGTAGCAATACTTGACGCAGACAAAGAGGGATTTTTACGTAATACGACAAGCTTGGTTCAGACATTTGGCAGAGCTTCAAGAAATATCGATGGAACTGTGATAATGTATGCTGACACCATGACAGTATCGATGAAAGAGGCAATTGCTGAAACCGAAAGGAGAAGAAAAAAGCAGATCTTGTATAACCAAAAACATGGCATTATCCCAAAAACTATTGTAAAAGCAATTGCTGAAAGGGAAGATCAGGTGGGAATAAGTGTCGAAATTAAGTCAATGTCTGCAAACGATCTTTCAAACCTTGCCATAGATATTGAGACAAGCATGAAAAGATACGCTGAAGATTTGGATTTTGAAAAGGCGATACAATTAAGAGACCAGTTGACAAAAATAAAAAAGGCCTTGAATACTCAGATTGTTGAAACACCATCAAGATAACTTAATGTAGGTGAAAATAGAAAATTACTGATCTAAATAATTTTAACAACGATAAAATAATAATAAAGGGCGCAAGAGAGCATAATCTAAAAAATATCAACCTTCAAATTCCCAAAAACAAACTGGTTGTTCTGACAGGACTGTCTGGATCTGGTAAATCAACTTTGGCATTTGACACAATTTATGCTGAGGGTCAAAGAAGGTATGTTGAATCTCTTTCCGCATACGCAAGACAATTTTTGGAGATGATGGACAAACCCGATGTTGATTCCATTGAAGGGTTGTCACCTGCGATATCAATTCAACAAAAGACAACAAGTAAAAATCCCCGCTCGACTGTAGGAACGGTTACAGAAATATACGATTATTTGCGATTACTTTATGCCAGGATAGGAGTTCCACACTGTCCTGAGTGTGGACGAAAAATTACGTCACAATCTGCTGATTCTATTACTGATACCATATTAAGGACTTCAAGGGGAAAAAGCGTACTTTTACTTGCTCCCGTAGTAGAATCAAAAAAAGGAACTTATGAAAAATTATTCAAAGAACTAAAGCAAAGTGGTTACTCAAGAATGAGACTTGATGGACAGATACTCAATTTGAATGATGACGATGACAATGATGCTGATAATACTGTTGATGATATCAAAAATGAAATTAATATCCCCAAACTTGACAAACACAAGAAGCACACTATAGAAGTCGTAGTTGACAGGATAAAGCCCTCAATTGAAGAAAGATCTAGACTTTTTGATTCAGTGCAGACGGCTCTGAAAACAGCCAACGGTCTAGTCAAAATTTTGATACCTGATGATAATAATAGTGAGACAGTGTATTCACAAAGAAAGGCATGTGTAAAGTGTGGTCTAAGCATCCAAGACCTTGAACCTCGCTCATTCTCATTTAATTCACCTTTTGGTGCGTGCAAACAATGTAATGGACTTGGTATCAAAGTCGAATTTGACCCCGAACTTGTTATTCCAGACAGGAAAAAAAGCATCTTAGATGGTGCAATAAAGCCCTGGGCAGGACACTTTGCAACATTCCGATCTTCAATGTTACGAGACGTAGGTAAACGATTTGGTTTTAATCTATATCAGCCGATTTCTAAAATGACAAGTAAGCAACTAAATGTTATCCTGTATGGGACAGATGAGAACATACATTACAAATACGAATCTAGAACATCTGATTCCACCTGGGAGTATCGCAGTTCTTTTGAAGGAGTCATACCGAACTTGGATAGAATGTATGCTCAAACAGAATCTGACACAAAGAGACGAGATCTTGAGCAGTTCATAAGAGAGCTTCCCTGTGAGTTATGCAAAGGGATGAGGCTACGGCCTGAATCATTGGCAGTTAAGATTGCTGACAAATCCATTATGAATGTATGTGATTTGTCAATAGACAAGTGTTATGACTTTTTTAATAGACTTTCGCTTTCTGACACTGACCAGTATATTGCTAGAAATGTTCTTAAGGAGATAATTTCTAGGCTGGAATTTCTCAAGAATGTTGGACTTAACTATCTCACTTTGAACAGGATGACATCTACACTATCTGGCGGCGAATCTCAGAGAATACGCCTTGCCACACAAATTGGCTCGAACCTTACAGGTGTTTTGTATGTGCTAGATGAACCAACGATAGGACTGCATCAAAGAGATAACAACAGATTGATAGATACGTTAAGAAGGTTGAGGGATCTTGGTAACACCCTGATAATAGTGGAACATGATGAAGAAGTCATAAGAAGCTCAGACTGGGTTATCGATATAGGAGAAGGTGCAGGTATTCATGGTGGTAAAATAGTTGCAAGTGGATTTCTAAAAGATATCATAGAAAATAAGAATTCCATAACTGGAAGATTCCTTAATGGGGATGATAACGTATACCACAAGAATAAGGTTAGGAATGCAAACAACTGGCTCACGGTTCATAATGGGAGAGAGAACAATCTTAAAAAGATAACAGTTGACTTTCCTCTTGGATGTATGACAACAGTTACCGGTGTGTCTGGGTCTGGAAAATCAACTCTGGTAAATGAAATTCTCTTCAAGGCATTGTCAAATAACTTTTACTCATCCAAAGAAAAACCGGGGGCACATGATAAGATCACGGGCCTTCAAAATTTGGACAAAGTAATAGGGATTGACCAGTCTCCAATTGGTCGAACACCCAGATCCAATACGGCAACTTATGTGAATGCTTTTGGTCCTATCCGCGAGATTTTTGCCAAAACTATCAAAGCCAAAGAGATGGGGTATAAACCTGGTCGATTTTCGTTTAATGTTCCAGGTGGACGTTGTGATTCATGTGAGGGCGCCGGAGTTAAAAGAATTGAGATGCAGTTTCTTGCAGATGTATATGTAACCTGTGACGAATGCAAAGGCAAAAGGTACAATTCAGAAACATTGCAAATAACATACAAAGGCAAGACAATTTCCGACGTTCTAAATATGACTGTAGAAGAGGCACTGGATTTCTTTGTAAATATTTCATCTATTGAGAGAAAATTGATGACCCTTTATGACGTCGGATTAGGATATATAAGGTTAGGACAACCAGCGACTACACTTTCAGGAGGGGAAGCACAGAGAATAAAGTTATCTTCAGAGCTTGCAAGAAGGGAGACAGGGAGAACGCTGTATATTCTCGATGAACCGACTACGGGATTACATTTTGCAGATGTGAAAAAGCTAATCCATGTTTTAGACAGACTAGTAAATCTAGGCAACACGGTTGTGCTGATCGAACATAATCTTGACGTAATAGCAGCCTCTGACTGGATAATTGATCTTGGTCCGGAAGGTGGAGACAATGGTGGAAGTATTGTTGTTACTGGAACACCGGATCAAGTATCAAACGAAGTTGCCAGCCACACTGGAAAGTACCTTAAATCCAAATTACTTGTAAGCCAGACTATAAGAAAAAATAAAAGTGGTGTACGCTCTTAACTACTTTTATATCAAATAGAATCCTACACGAATCTCAAGACATTGTGGAGCTAAGAAAGAAAGTTCTGATGCTTCCTTATGAGCCTGGAGTATATATGATGAAAGATAATGATGGAAAAATTATCTACATAGGTAAAGCAAAGAATCTCCGAAAGCGTGTACTGTCTTACTTTACCCATAGAGAGTCCAACACTTCCAATTGGAAGACAGCTAAACTTGTCAGTAAAATCCAGGATGTTGATTTCCTTGTTACAGATAATGAAATCGAGGCCTTTTTGCTAGAATCGAATCTAATAAAACAATACAGGCCCCTTTTTAATATTGATCTTAAGGACCAACAGAGATACACGTATCTTAAAATTTCAGATGAAAAATTTCCTAGGTTACTAGTAGCAAGAAGGAACAGAGATGGCAAATTTACCGGAACAAAAGGTAAAGTATTTGGACCTTTTGTACATGGAAGTTCTAAATTTCTCACCATAGGTTTATTGAGAAAAATCTTTAAAATCAGGATATGTGACAGGCTTCCAAAGAAACCTTGTCTTGAATACTTTATCAATAATTGTGATGCACCATGTATCAATAACGTTACTGAGAATGAGTATATAGCAAATGTCCTATCATTAGAAAATATTCTTGCTGGAAGAAAAAGCATTGACGACTTTATAGAAAAAATGAAGGAGGATATGAAGGTTGCATCAAGTAACCTTGACTATGAGAGAGCAAAAGCAATAAGAGACACAGTTAACAGACTGGAAAATTTGAGAACAAAACAAAAAATAGAATATTCAATTAGTTCAAGATCCGAAGAAGAGTACGTTGGTATCAGGTACGACCCTTTACAATCCAAAGCACATATTTTGATTTTGAGGAGATATCGTGGTGTAATCAGAGATAGAAAAAAATATCAATTTGATTTGATTGGGGATAACTCATTTTCCACATTCTTGTCACAATATTACTATTCCAAGTCGTCTGTGCCACGATTTATTTATGTCAATGAGGAACCAGACTCAAAACAAGCACTTGAAAAATCTCTGGAAAGAACTGCGTCGCACAAGGTGAACATTATTACAGTGTCGAATAGAATCGATATTGAACGAAAGCAGTTGATGGATCTAATCGTTAGAAATTTATCGACGTATATCTTAAAAGGTTTTGAACCCTCGCTACTTGATCTGAAAAAAGCATTAAAGCTTAAAGCACTTCCTAAAATTATTGACTGTTTTGATGTTTCAAATCTTGGTTTATCGATAGCAGTTGGATCCTGTGTAAGATTTGTTAACGCAATTCCAGAGAAATCATTTTATAGAAAATTTAAAATAAAAACAGTAAGGGACCAAAATGATTTTGCAATGATAAACGAGATAGTAAGTCGTAGATACTCAAAGGAAGATAAACTCAATTTACCAGATTTAGTTTTAATTGATGGTGGTAAAGGACAGCTTAAATCTGCAGTCGAAGCTATATCAAAATTAGATCTAAAAATTCAGTGCATATCAATTGCAAAAGAAAAGGAAGAAATATTTGTACCATTTTCTGGTGCACCAATAGTTATTCCCAAGAGTAACAAATCACTCAAGATATTACAGTATCTAAGAGACGAAGCGCACAGATTTGGACTCGAATATAACATAAAGTTACGTGAATTAAAATAATTTTATTGTCACATATAAAGTGAAAAAAAAGTGTTCATGTACTTGTCATCATTTTCCTTTTTAAGGATGTGATTATTTTGATAATTGAATTCTGAGATATTGATTAGTCCTGTGTTTTTAGCCTCTTACAGCACCAAGTGTCATACCTTTAATCATCCTCTTTTGGAAGATCAGCATCAAGACGACAATTGGAATTAGTGCAATATTTATTCCTGCAGTCAGGAAGCCCCAGTCTATTCTGTAAAGTGAAATGAACTGGTATAAGGCTACTTGGAATACCATGACATCAGGTTTGTTAGAGAGGACTATAGGTAAAACAAACTCATTCCATGAAAACCTGAACGAGAGAATAGCAGCTATTACAAAACCTGGCAATGAAATTGGTACGATTATGTGCCAGAAAGCCCGTATCTTTGAACAACCATCAATTAGTGCTGCTTCTTCAAGCTCCTTTGGAATAGTCTCAAAATAGTTCTTTAGTAGAAAAATGTTGAGCGGTATTATTATGATTTGAAATGTAAGAACTAATCCGACAAGGGAATTAAGAAGCCCGACGTTTGCCAGCATTATGTATAACGGAATGATGTTTATTACAAGAGGTATCATAAATAATCCCAGTATCGTAGTCATCAACAGACTTTTCCCTTTAAATTCGAACCTTGCAAAGGCATATCCACCAAGAGCGCATACAGCTACACTTAAACCAGTACTTGCTAAACTCACCATCAAGCTGTTGAAAAGGCTTAATACAAGCTTTGGATCTGTAAGGACAAATAGATAATTATCCAGAGTCGGCCTTTCCGGTAAGAATTTCGGAGGAAAGCTAATTGCTTCCTCATTTGGTTTGAATGATGTTGAAAGTACCCACATAAGCGGAGCCAAAGTAATAAAGAGATAAATCGCAATTACAGCGTATATTAGAGTCCTTTCCATTAGAATCATACAAATCTCTCCCCGGTGCACAAGATGGGTGGTTCAAAAGGAGAGGAACAATCTTGAATTGAATTTATCATTTCAATTTCACTACGCTTATTAGATTCCAACTGTTTTCTCTTGCCTCCTAAAAAATCTGATGTAAGCGTATGCTAAAACTAGGTTCATACCAATCAGGAGGAATCCTGCAGCAGCTCCTTTTGACAGTAACCCGAATTCAAAGGCTAGTCTGTACATATAAAGAGATGAAGTAGTGCTTGAAAATAATGGCCCCCCATTTGTCATGACAAGAATTAGATCAAAGAAATTTACTGACCACACAGTTATGAGAATCAAATTTATAATGATAAACGGTTTTAGCAGAGGGAGAGTTATATGTAAGAAACTCTTAATTTTGGTAGCACCGTCTATCCGCGCTGCTTCATATAGTACAGGATTTATCGAAAAGAGTCCTGCCGTTAAAAATATTATAGTGAAAGGAGTGCCATGCCACATGTTTGCAATAACCAATGTCCAAATTACCGTTGCTGGATCTGACAACCAGGGGACAGGATCTATTCCCATTTGGCTAAGGCCATAGTTCATAATTCCAAAACTATCATTAAATATAAACTTAAAGGAAAAACCAGCTATAACTGCAGAAACTGTCCATGGAATTATAAACAATGCCCTAAAAATGTTTGACCCCGAGATTGCTTGATTCAATACTACTGCTATGACCATCCCAACGAAAAACTGAAGAGCTACTGATCCTCCGACAAATATCATACTTACTTGAAGCGACTTGTGAAAATCAGGATCATATAACAGATTGGAGAAATTCTTCAAGCCAACATACTTCCATTCTCCCAGAATTGTAGTTAGAGTCACATCATGGACTGTTAGATATATGTTCCATATTAGTGGAAATAGAAGGAAACCAACTAAAATGATGAGGGCTGGTAGCAGAAGCAGATATGGCTGTAGTCCCTGAACTCTCGCCTCTAGCATGAACCTCATTTGATTGAGGAGTTAAAAAAAGAATTTGTTACTGACTAATTGCAGCTAAGACCAACCTAGTACTTCTGCAGATTTTTTGGCAGCATCATCTAATGCCTGTTTTGGTTCCTTCACGCCAAGGTAAACTTCATCGATTGCTTGTTTAATGTTGTCAGCAATCTGCGGGTATTCAGCAATACTAGGTCTGCTGTGTCCAATATTTATCATGGATATCAGCTGTTTATAATATGGTATTGTAGAGTTAAGACTGGCTGAATATGCACCTTCAGCTATTGGTTTTTGAGTTGGGAGATAACCGTATTTCTGTAACATCGGAGCAAGTACGTCTGGTTGTAACATAATTGTAAGCAGTTCCCATGAAAGAGCCTTATTTGAAGAAGTTGTAGGTATTCCGAGCATCCATCCGCCCATCATCGTGGCACTAGTGTCACCTTCTTTGGGCACTGGAAACATGGGAATCATTCCAACTTTTTTGTCAAGACCTTTCCATTCACTGGTAGGAAAGTGTCCCAATAACCAAGAGCCTTCCAACATCACAGCAAATTTCTTGTCTGCAAACTCTTGACCCCAGAAGTGATTTATTTGAGGTTTTATTCCAGCCTTTACTTGATCCCTCAAAAACTCGAGGGCTTTTACACCTTCTGTACTGTTATATGTCGGGAACCAGTAAGTTCCCTTCATAGGATGTCCACTTTTTTGTTTGACTATCTCTCCACCTAGCATCCATAAATAAGGGTACCACATATCTGGAGAATGGCTCGCTCCCACAAGATGCATTGCTTGAATTCCCTGCCCCTTTGTTGAATTTTCGATCTTCTTCTCTCCCTCAATGTACCCATTCCATGTTTTCAGAGAATTAGGGCTCACACCACTCTGGTTTAATAGATCCTTCCAATACCACATACTCCTTACATCCGTCCACGCCCAAATACCATATACCTTATTTTTGTAGAGACCTCCATCCCAATTCGTCTTGAACCAGTCAGATGATCTATTCCACGAATGTGATAAATCTGTTAAATCTGAAAGAAACCCACCTTCAGCAAATTCCCCAAGCCAAATCTGATCAACTGAAATAAGATCTATAGGTGTCTTTCCTGCCATAGCAGTTAATATTTGCTTTCTAGTATCATCATATGGTAACACACGATAGTCAATGTTTATCGTCATGTCTGGATGTTTTTCTCGCAGTTTAGCTAACGCGGTCGCAAATAAAGTATCCCATCTGTCTTTCGGCTCTGCCACTATAGCAGTCAGTGTAACTTGTTTAGCCTGCTGTGCTTGAACCTTTGTAAGTGATAGCGATGTGAAGCTTGGTGCAACCAAAATTACTAATACCAGCATCAATCCTAAAATGAGTTTAAAATTTTTACAATTACATTCACACTGCATTATTGTGCCAGATCGCTTGTATATATCACAAAAATAATTTCCTAAGTGAATGATTTTTTTCATTGCACATATTTAGAATGTAATGCTTTTAAGTATTGGCCACCTCGCGATACACTCTATGTCATCCAATCGTTTATCTTACAGGTTTAATGAACCTGCTCTTTCGAATGCGTGGACTATCACTACAAAAGGCATACGGAATCACAACAACTGCCAGTTGTCATCAATTAATGCTTGCTCATTTACAGCTACTTGTGGACATACCGAGCTCATTATGACCTATATTACTAGAAAATTAAAATTAATATGATGTACAAACCAAATCAGTTCACGTAAAAGCGAATCATTTTGACAACACTTAGCATAAGAAATCTAACTAAGAGATATGGGAACTTAACTGCATTAGAAAACTTTTCCCTGGAAATTGACTCTGGAGAGTTTATGGTGCTGCTTGGACCTTCAGGGTGTGGAAAAACCACGGTATTGAGATGTATTGCTGGTTTGACAGATATTAGCAGCGGAGAAATCTATATTGGAGATGAAATAGTGAATAAACTTCCCCCGAAAGATCGTGATGTGGCAATGGTTTTTCAAAATTATTCATTATATCCTCATATGAATGTCTATGATAATATTGCTTTTCCATTAAAGATGAGGAAGACCGACAAAAATCAAATAAATGACAGAGTTCAAGAAATAGCAAGTCTTCTTAACATTAATAATCTACTCAAAAGGAGACCCAAAGAAATCAGTGGAGGTCAGATGCAGAGAGTTGCACTGGGTAGAGCATTAGTTAGAGAGCCAAAGGTTTTCTTGATGGATGAGCCACTAAGTAATCTAGATGCTAAATTACGTACTGAAATGAGGATCGAGATTAAGAAGTTACAAAAAAAAGTAGCGATTACTACTCTCTACATTACACATGATCAGGCAGAGGCAATGAGCATGGCAGACAATGTAGCAATCATGGAGGCAGGAAAAATGCTTCAACTTGGCTCTCCCCAGAAAGTATACAACGAGCCTGCAAATCAATTTGTGGGAAGTTTTATAGGTAATCCTCCGATGAATTTTTTAAAATTTAGGGTAGTAAGGGATAAATATATGTTTCTCAAACCTGATAACGGTGACTCAGACAAAAATTATAATAAATCAATGGTTCAAGTCCCTGCTGTACTTTCAACAATAATTGATAGAACTAGGGAAGAAAATATCGTCCTAGGCATAAGGCCAAAGGATATCACAGTGTTGAGAAACAATGAAGGATTCGATGGTCTTAAGTTAAAGGGAGAAGTCACTTATATCGAGCTTTATGGAGATGATTCAGTAGCCGAACTAAAACTGGGACAAGCATCGCTGAAAATATCTAACGTAGCTTCCAGAATAGACGATCTGATCATTGGGAAGGAAGCAGCACTTGGTGTAAAATACGACAAAATAAACTTATTCACAAGTTCGGGGGAGAGGATTAATCTCTAATCTCTATCCATTATTTTAAATGGTTCTGAAACTTCTTTGTTACCATAAAAAGAAATTCTTAATAATGTTAAACTCATCATTAGAATGATCTAGCAAACACGATGAAGGTACATAAAATTTCTGCAATAACATTAGTAATCAATGATATGAATAGATCTTGTAAGTTTTATTCTAAGATACCAGGTTTTAAGCTTACCTATGGTGGATCCCCTAGCGATCTTTTTACTAGCTATGAAATTGGAAATTCCGCTCATTATCTAAACCTGGAACTATCCAAGACAAGGCATAACAATAAAGAGCGAGATAAAAGGACTGTCGGAAAAATTATCCTATATACGGAAGATGTTGACGAATTATATCTTTATTTTAAAAATGATAAGACCATTTCTCAATTAATATTGTTTGACAATGAACCCAGTAACGCTTCATGGGGAGAAAGGTATTTCCACATACATGATCCAGATGGTTACCTGCTTTCATTTGCAAAGACATTAAATAATCAAAAGCAATGTGATACAAAGTGACAATAGTTACTAATGTGATCTGGAACTTATTCAAATAATATTTTTTTTAAATATGATATCTTTGTCTAAAACACATCTAAAACAAGTACCTATAGAATTTATAGAATTAACTAGATACTAATTCGCATTACTTTTTCTATATGGACCTCGAGTTCTTTTTCGTGCCTTTTCTTCTTCTAATTTTCTTTTTAATAATTCAGTTTCATTATAAAGACTGATATAGTTGGAAGGTACATTTTCATTTTTCGTTAAGTTGGAGTAGTCATGTCGGTCATGAGATCTCCTCACCTTATTTTGTCTCCTCACATTAATGTAAGTATAAAATACATTAATAATGTTTCCAATATTTAGCAAGAAAAGACAATAGTAGTAACTGGGATCATAAAATATGTTACTTATCGATAGTTCGTTTTTAAGCCATTCCTTTACATCGCAACTGCCGCTCTTGCAATCACTTCTGATAGCGCTGGATGAACATGGACTGTCTTTGCAATGTTATCAATAGTTCCGTCTCCACTTTTAATTGCCACAAGAACTTCATGAATAAGTATAGAAGCTTGATTTCCGACTATATGACATCCAAGAATTTTTCTGTTTCCTTTACTGACTAACAATTTCACAAAGCCCTCCTTCTCTTCTAACGCTTTCCCCATTGCAGTATCGATATATCGATAAATTGACTTGAGGTATTCTTTTTTACCGCTATGCATCAATTCCTGCTCGGTATATCCGACGCCTGCAACTTGAGGGGAACTAAAAATTGCACGGGGCATTGCCCTGTAGTCTACTGGAATTTTTTTCCTCTGATTTATTATGTTGTAAAAAGCATATTGAGCCTCCAAATTTGCACTATGTCTAAACTGATAGCGACCAATTATGTCTCCTAGGGCGAATATGCCCTTGACATTAGTTTCAAGATTTTTGTCTACGTTGATGTAACCGTCTTCATCCACGTTAACGCCTGTATTTAATAAATTAAGGGTGTCAGAGTTTGGAACACGTCCTGTTGCCAATAAAAGTTGATCAGATTCAATCTCCAAATAGCTAGTAGACCTGGATCTCTTTGCAGAAACCACGAATTTTCCATTTTTCTTTGTTACTCGTTCTGGGATACATCGCAAATATACATTGTATTTTTTAGAGAAAATTTCTGTAAATTTTTTTGATACTTCATAATCTTCTTTATGTAACAGATAATTGTGCTTTTGAATTATATTGATCTTTGTTCCGAGGGATCCGAAAAAATGACCAAGCTCAGCTGCTATGTACCCGCCCCCAATAATTGTTAGGACTTTAGGTTGTCTAGGAAGTCGAAGAGCCTCATCGCTTGTGAGATAATTGGTCCTTTCTAATCCTTTAATTTTAGGTATTGCAGGTCTGGTTCCAGCAGCAATCAGGATAATATTCGAGGTTATCTTGTTCCCGTCTACCAAAAGTGTTTTTTCATCAACGAACGTACACTCTACTGGAAAAAGTTTTGGATTTTCAGAACCATTGTACGCCTTCCTTATGTGATCTGAATCTGAATCAATTATGCTATTTACTCTGTCCACTATTTTTTGAAAGTCGATAGAAAACCTTTCAACACGTATACCGAAAACATGAGCGGTTTTTATTATCTCTGTTATATCTGCGCTATGGATAAGAAGTTTGGAAGGTATGCAACCCCTATTTAGGCATGTTCCCCCCATTCTGTTCTTTTCAACAATTGCAACTTTCATACCAGTTTGCGCTGCTGCGCTGGCAACATCTAAACCGGCTCCACTCCCGATGACTATAAGATCAAATTTCTTGACGTTTTTTGGTTCCAATGTTTTAAATTCAATCTTGTTTGTATATATGATTTGAAAGTTGTTTTAAGCATATTCCGGGGTTCTATTTTATATGAAAAACATCAACAATATATGTTAGAATGAAAATATTCAGGAATAGTTGAAATCTGTATTAACGAAATGGATAGTGCTAATACCTCAATAAAAGTAAAGTTTATCATGAATTAATTGGTACTCCTGATTGTAATATTCATTAACATCGTAAGATCGATTATCGTACTAGCTCATACAATTCATTTAGTACTCCTGTTATGTACCTTCATAGGAAAAACCTCATTTATCCTACATATCAATTGTTCCTTATGATATAGCGAGTAGTTTCTAAAAATATGTAGTTCCGTAGTAAAACCTATTTCTGTGATTTTTTTAAATATCTCGAGTCTATGAGAGAGTAGTATTTTACCAATACCGTACTTTTGTTCTCGAATCTCCTCTAAGACCTCAAGTGGTATTTTTTTACTATATATTCTAGAATTTGCATAAGCCAAAATAATATTGTTTGAAGAAATTATGCATGATTTTCGTTTTATTACGTTTTTTTCTTCAACTTGCTCAATGACTTTTATTTTTGTTTCTGTATTATTTATTACTTCTAAAAGATACTGCGTATTTCCCAAATCAATTAAAAGTAATCTTTGAACCAGATCAAGTATTTTATTTGAAATAGCTTCAAGCTTGTCTATATCATCAACAGTGAAAGGATGATTCTTGACATGATAGATCCTATACATGCTATTTGATTACAAAAACGAAAATTAAAAAGTGATCTGGAGTGCTCGGAAAATCAAGAACGTAATGGAGAATAATATGGTGCTTATACTTGTGATTTTTAATCTTAATTCTAACTTTTTAGTTCCACACTGGTCGTTGGCTCGTTTTAACTTTTTATATTTCCGGGAAAAATTTATTTCAAGATATGATAATGCAAATGCTACCAGAGATAGCAACAAGGGGGCATATGATAGGGAATTAGTTTGCATGATATAGCCTGCCAATAGTGGCATGCTGCCCCAAGATATTGAAAACCACACATTATTATGAAAAAAACCATTCCATATTTCATAGTTGTACGCAAATAGGAAAAATCCTTCCAGAATTGCTATTGGTAGTAATAATGGTACAAAAAATACAATGTAATATGCACCAATCGCATAGGCTATAACTAACCCAGAGACTAGCATTATGAGTAATTCGAGATTTGAAAAATGGTCACCCCAAGGCTTATTTTTTTTTGATCCCATACTATCTGCAGCATGAGCAGAAATTCCTAGAGCAGAAAAATAGATTAGTATAATGGCAACAATCCTATCCCATGCAATGGTTGGGGATATCAAAGATCCTATTATTGAAAAAGAAATACACATTCCTGTGTACGGAAGGAACATCATACCAACAAAAATCCTAAATTTTATTGGGCCAAACTTTGGTACAAACCATTCATTTATCCTGGTAACTTGCTCTTTCATAATTTTCTCGCCCACACTATAGCAGCGGTACCACCCGTATAGTACTTTTTTGAGATAGACCTAAACCCAATCCCGTCAAGTTCTCTTTCGAGGTTATATACCCAAGGATTTAGTTGTATTACTTTATCTAGATTGGAAAACACATATTTCCAAGAAGTTATAACTTTTCCGAGTTGATTCAAGATTTGAAAATAAGTGTGCCACAATAATTTCATCATTTTGGCATCAGGATATGTAAAGTCATGAATTATCACAAGCCCGCCTTTTTTTAAAACGCGCCAATGTTCCTTTACCATAACAGATAACTCTGTATATTTAGCAAGATACGATGAAATTATGACGTCAAAACTAGCATCTTTGTACGGGAGAAATTCTGCCAAGGAATTGGTCAATAGAAGATAACTTTGCCTGCTTTTTGCTAGTTTTAGGTATTCAAATGTAAGATCGCATCCAATTATTCTAGACTCGGCTGATACATTTCCGATAAAAGTAGAAAGTATACCAGTGCCGCATGCTAAATCTAGAATTAATTTATTATTTCCATCAATAAAACCTACCATTTCCTTTTTCCATGATGAATCCTTATCGAATGTTGTGTACTTGACAATCTTATCATAGCTTGCTGCGTTTAGGGATGAAAAAAATTTTCTTGCAATCAGGTTGCCATTTCTATCCAATATTACATAGTTCATTGCATATGAATGAATATTAAATGTACGTATGCTCAAATATACAAGGATTTCAAAAATTTATTAATTTCTGTGCAGATAATTTTTTAATTGATCTAATGATTATCATAAAAGACGACTCCTGTTTGAAACCAGTATGCAACTCTGGGTTTATTGAATTTTAAAATCTATGAGATTCCATTTTGTCTAATGATATTCCTAATAACAGTAATAGCTTCCACGTCTCCAATATTTATGGATGAAATTTCGATTTTTATAATTGTACATGGAATTAATTGTTCACTATTATGATTATTACCAATGCAAGTCGTAATTTTTGTTCAGTTATGCATCCAGAAAATAATAATGTATTATATAGCCCTTTATACTAATATTATTGATTCTTTTGACTCGAAATAATTTTCCCATGAAAGATTGGCATATTAAACATATGGAAAATACAGTAATTAAACATGTTAAGGGATTATCACCGGACGCAACAAGATATCAAAAAAAGATGCATTATAAATACGGAGGAATAGTAAAGATATTGCGATACATTGAATATGATAAAAAACACGGTGTGACGAACGACGACGTTGTTGCAATTATAGAAAAACTCCGCTCTGATTCTTCATATGAAGAGATTCGCAGCAGTGAGGGATTCGATGATAGATTAAAGGAAATTGAATCTTCGATCGCGAATGCCCCCGCAACGAAGATCCTGACTAAATAATTAATTTAATTGCATCAATACGAATGATTTTCAACTTTGTGTTTATGCAACGCTTTCCATGTCGTAAATGATGAGCTACACTTTTCGCAACTATACTTAATTTTTCTGCCATAGACAAACTTGTTAATGTCAATAGACGCATGATCGTCCTTATAATCATGCGACAAATTAAAGCGAAGAATTCTTTTAGATACTCTAACCAATGGCAACCGTTAATAGTTCATAATACCAAACCAATTTAAACTAATAACACACCACAACTCACGGTAATTATTAAAATGCTTTACATGTTTATAGATTTGATATTACTGATGAGGCGATACGCTGCGATATGATGATTAGAATCCCTTAATTCCCTGTGCCACAAGCACTGAATAACATCCGAGTCCGCATTGCTCACATATTGGTTTTAGTCCTTTTTTATCAGAACTTCCAATACAACATGGTTGCTTGACCTTCCCTCTGTGATCGAAAGAAAGTATTGCCCACGAAGGACACTGAATAGGTATTGTTCCATTTCCCCCCCAATTTCCTTTCATCAATGAAATTTGTTTCTCTGTGTTTACGATATAATTTGGATATTTTTTCTTGAGCGAGATTATACAATCTACTACTTCATTTCTTGTTTCACCAAATGGTAACCATAATGGATCTCCCGTTACAAATGGAGTATGAAACTGAAAGCCAATCTTATTGATTTTATCCTTCCATTCATAAGCTAGATCTGTGACTGTACGATAATTCAATGAATTAATAGTCATTGTTATCCATATATCTTTCCAAGCTGGTTTTCCTTTTCGTGATGGTCCGGAAATATATTCCAAAATTGTATCACGTGTCTTTTGATAAGACCCTTCTCCTCTTATACTATCATGCACCTTTTCAGTCCCATCAAGTGATACCCAGTAAAAATATAGATTTTCGAACCGCTTTAAAGGAAAAGTTCCATTTGTTACTACACAGATCCTGCCGGGCATTTCTTGACAGAAAACATCAATTACGTCAGGGCGCATTGTTGGTTCACCACCCACTAACGTAACACCAATAAGACGCTGCTTTTTGAAGGTATTCCTTACTATAGTTCTCCAATCCTCTGCGCTTAGTTCATTATTTTCATCCTCCCGATTGAGCCACCAATAACAATGGGAACAATGTAGATTGCATACATTGATTATGTCTGCGGACCCATACAATGTCCTTTTCTTATGAAATAATTTAATATCAATAATATTGCGAAAAAATGTTAAATAAAAAGGAAATTCACGGATTAAATCAGTTATTCCGCGTCCGTAAACTAGATCTACCATATTTTCAGATATAACATATAATAATTAAAGGTATTGTAGTTAAGGTATTACAAAGAAAAGACGTATTGTTTGAGGATTCGCCATTGGGTAACATATCATGCTAGGCAAAATGAATCAATTATAGAAAGCTCAAAATTCATAATAGAAGAGAAAATCAAGAGTTATATTGAGATAATCCATAAAGAAGCAAGATTTGTTAAACATTGCTGTTATAATAAAACTTGAACCTGATTTTTCAGAAGGTAATGTCAGTTATAATTCAGATGGAACGCTGAATAGAGCAGAGACAAAGAATATTTTGGGTCCACATAGTGCAATTGCATGCAATGCTGCATTTTACTGCAAGGTGAAGTATGGCGCGCGTATTTCTATTGGTACAATGGGTCCACCCATCGCAGAGACCGCTCTCGAGCAGGCACAATTGTTGAGTGATGCGGAAGAACTCCATTTATATAGTGATAGATTATTTGCAGGTGCAGATACCCTCGCTACTGCTGAGGTACTGAAGAACGGGGTAGATAAAATGTTTGGCGGCAATAAGATTGATATTGTCTTTTCGGGGCATCGAGCGTCCGATGGAGAGACAGGACAGACAGGACCGCAGACAGCATGGAAACTAGGTTATACATTTCTTGGAAATGTAATTGATTTTGATATTGATTTGGACAGAAAGGTCGTGATTGCAAGAAGATTGATTTCTCTTCAAGGAATGGATACTATAATTGAAGAATTAGAATCTCAGCTACCTGTCTTTATTACCATCGATCCATCGTATAGGTCAAATTTCAATACCGTCTCGCAAAGATTAGCAGCAAACAAGCTCAGGAAGGAAGGGACAAAACAATCTAAAGATTATAAACAATTTTTGAAAGTATTTGACAGTAAAAAATTAGATCTTGACCCAAAACGCGTAGGACTTCCAGGTTCTCCGACTATTGTCTATAGAGTAGAAAAAATTCCCAGGGCAAAGACAAACCGAAAAACTGAGTTCATAGATCCATCCAACCCAAATAATATAACACCAGTAACAACAAAAATAATTCAAATTTTAGGAGGCAAGTGATAAATGGAAAAACCAGTTGGCCAAGAAAATAGTTCAAATGCCACCGAAAAATATCGACATATTTACGTAATAATTGAGCATTTTGAAGGTCAGGTAGTCCCTGTAACCTTGGAGATGCTAGGTGAAGCGAGACGGTTGATGGATGATTTCAATCAAAAATACAACTCTACAGAGAAGGTTGTGGCAGTATTGCTTGGTAGTAATGTAAAAGAATTATGTGATGAATTAGTAACATATGGGGCAGATTCAGTAATATATGCTAACCACCAAGAACTAAGATATCCTCGAAATGATATCGATACTAGAGTAATAGCACAGATTGCGAAAGATGCAAAAATCATGAAAGAAATATCTCCCGAATACGCAAGCACATTTGTAAAACCAAGATACATGTTTTTTGCGGCTGATAATATTGGGAGACATTTATCTTCTACGGTACTCGCAGAACTTGATTCAGGTTTAGCATCGGATATAAATAAGCTCGTTATCAGTGATCTTGACATTAGACATGAGCACAAAACAAAGGGACAGTCGATAAGGTATCAAAAAATTCTAGAAATGTATCGTCCAGATTTTTCTGGCTTTTTGTGGACAACAATACTATGCTTAGATAATAAAAACCCAGAAATTTTAAGGGAGTATCACCCACAGGGATGCAGCATAATACCTGGCGCCTTTATGCCGATAGAAAGGGATAATTTAAGGAAAGGAACAATTGTAGAATATTCCCCTATAGTAGACCAAGATCCAAAAATTAAGATTTTGGACAGAAGGGTGATTGAAAAAACAATCGATTACGAAACTTGCAAAATAGTAGTGAGCATTGGCCGCGGAATTAAAGAGAACCCAGAACTTAATGTCAAGCTAGTTGAAGAATTTGCAAAGCTTATTGACGCAGAAATAGGAATAACTTTACCGTTATCAAAAAAACCGTATCAATTGAATCAAAATCTGGATTCAAAGTATATGATTGCTGATAGAGTCATTGGTACTAGTGGAAGTAAGGTTGCACCGACCCTTTACGTTGCTATAGGATTAAGTGGAGCGATACAACACATAGCTGGAATGAAAGACTCTGAAATGGTAATTTCAATAAATACTGATGAAAATTCCCCTATAGTAGATGAATCAGATATTTTTATAAAAGGAAGAATGGAGGAAGTTATTCCGATACTTATTGACCAGATTAAAAAGCAAATATCAGCTATTTCTATAAGGAGTACGTAGATTTGGAACAATATGATGTGGCAATAATTGGCGGAGGATCAGCCGGACTATCGGCATTAAAAAAATTATCTGATTTAAATAAAAAAACGATATTGATTGAAGCAGGGAATCGAGTAGGTACCAAAAATGTGTCAGGTGGTATTTTATACTCTAAAAGAGATCCGCGTGGAAGGATATACAACGTAGAGGATGTTTTTGGTTCTGATTTTGAATCTACTGCACCTATAGAAAGATTGATAAAAAAATATTTGCTTCATGCCGCATCCAAGAATAAAATTTTTACAATGGATCTGACTTCACTGCATGAATATAAAACAAATTTTGCCTACTCTGTTCTTTTAAATAGACTAAACCCATGGCTTGCAGACCGGGCTTCTGAATCAGCAGAGAAACAAGGTGGTGGAATCATCACTGGAGTCCACGTTTCCGACATTGATTGGGTAGAGAACAAGACGATTGTAAGGACAAATGAATTACAAGAATTCCAAGTAAAGTCAATAATTGCAGCAGACGGGGTAAATTCAGAGGTTGCCGAACTTACAGCGGCCAGGGATAAATTCAAACCAGAAGAAGTGTACTTTGGTGTTAAAGTCATCATAAAATTGCCTGAAAATATTATTGAAGAGAGATTTCAACTAGGCTCTTCAGAAGGTTCAGCGCATCTTTTTGCAGGCGATATAACTTTAAATCACATTGGTGGTGGATTTCTTTATACAAATCGTGATACATTATCACTTGGAGCCGTATATCACTATGACTCGCTTCTCTCAAATCCCGTTACCCCAACACAGCTTATAGATGAGTTAATCAAGAATCCATTAATTAGTGAATATATTAAAGATGAAGTTCAATTGAGAAAGGAGAACAATGATCTCTCAAAAGAAGATCAACTCAAAATGCAGCTTAGTGTTAGCAAGCTAATAAAAACATACAATGAATTAAGGTACAAATATTTTTCTAAAGATAATGTTGCTCTGGTTGAGTCTGGAAAGTTCAATAATATAGAAGACATTAAATTAAAAATTGATAGTATAAGAAAAGATCTAATTGAAAAATATGGAGTACAATTTGTTAATAATTATGTAGAGCTAGAATATAGCGCAAAATTAATTCCTGATGGTAAAAGATGCATGATGAAAAAACCCTATTTTAAAAATATCTTATTTATCGGGGATGCTGCTGGCCGTGGGTTATTCATCGGTCCAAAAATAGAAGGTCTCAATGTGGGTATTGATGATGCAGTACGGGCCTCTATTGCAATTTCCCGATCTATAGAAAATAATAATTTTGATTCGGATTACATTGGAAGCTACTATGAATCACTAGTTAACGAGAGTCCGTATACTATGGAAATGAACAAAATCGATGAAGGCTACTTAAGTTTATTCCTAAAATTAGTAAAAAATATTAAAATAGATTCTGTTGATCCTCTATTTGGGTTTGGCCTTCGACTTATGAAAAATGATAAGTTGAGGAAAATTGCCATACAAATGGCAAATTTTTTGGGATATGATAAAATTTTACCATTTATAGAATCAGAAAAGACATATGTTCAGGTACCAATTCAATTGGCAAACAGACTTGGAAGTATTATTAATTCTTCATATACACCCGCAATTCCTACATTATCAGATAGAATTGCGAGATTGCAATACAATGATGATAGTGAATCACATATCACAGTTGAGAACAAAAGAAGTGAATTCATGAAGAAATTGATTTTACTATGTCCTACCAGGTGTTATAGTCTTGAAGGGAAGGATGTAGTTCTACAACACGAAGGCTGCGTGGAATGCGGGACTTGTTCAATTGGAACTAGATGGAGACATCCAAAAGGTGAGAAGGGAATAATATACAGATATGGATAGATTACTTATGATTTCCATTTAATAGAACAACCAATAGATGGATCAAATTCTTTTTCTATTGTTTCACCCTTCAATACTTTCCTAATGTTATTTTCCATCACGTGCTCTTGCGGAGTCATCTCTGGTTCCATTGCATCATTTATTTTTCCATGGAACACAAGCCTTCGGTTTTGATCAAACAAAAATGGATCTGGTGTACAGACAGCTCCATATAATTTTGCAATTTGCTGTGTATCATCTATAACATAAGGAAAGTTCAATTTGTTCTGTCTATAAAACTCAACCATGTTCTCAAATCCTTCATCCTGATAGGATGGATCATTACTATTTATTCCTACAATCTGTAATTCTGACTGAGGAAACTTGCTCTGAAGTGAAACGAGATCACCTATACGAGCTTTAACATAAGGACAATGGTTGCAAATAAAGACTATCAAGAGGCACTTACCACTGAAATCCTCAACTGAATGGAATTTGTTATCTGTTCCCATTAACCTGAAAGGTGGAGCATTATCATTTTTTTTTAGGGTTTGACTGGACAATGTTTTTGCCATATGAATATTTTTATTCATATGACTAATAAATTGTTCAATATTTTTGTACTGATTAAAATTATAAAAAATACAACTTCAATCAAAATAGCTCCAAAATTAGTGTTTATTCATGCTAAATCGATTCATTTATATCGCAATAGATTTTCATCGTTGAAATTTATGGTAATTTGTTCTATTACATATTTACGTTAAAAAGAACGGATTTAACTTGTATTCATTAGCTATGTGAGATGACAATAGATAAATATTAATACAATATCATTTGTTTCAAAATTATTTGGAGGCTGTAAATGTGATTAACCATACGAAACAGGAAATTTCATTTGAAAAAATCTTGGTTGTAGGCTTGGGTCAACTCGGGCTTCCAGTCGCAAAGTATGTTAAAGAAAGGGGATTTGATGTTTATGGTTATGACAACAATCAGCTTGTAATGGAAAGTGCTGAAAAGCAACATGGTATAAAGAGACTAGAGAATTTCAAAGAAATTGACGTATTTTTGATTTGCATCTCCACTCATAGAGAGGATGATATTTCGTCGCCACAGATTGACGGATTAATGGCAATAATTAGAAAGATAGCTAAAGAAGCAACGAATGGAAAACTCGTATCAATCGAAAGTACCGTACCAAGAGGGACTACTAGGAAAATGTTCGAAATACTGGAGCATAGATTTCATGTAGTTCATGCGCCACATAGGTGGTTTGCACTGGAAGAGGAAATTCATGGTGTCAATCAACAAAGGGTAATAGGTGGTGTCTGTGACTGTTGTCTTCGAACAGGGATTAGATTTTATGATGGAGTCGATAGTGAAGAAAAGACAGATTTGGAATTTTATACTGGTATGAAATCATATAGAAGTCTTGGCATTCCCATGTATTCTGTTTCCACAGTAGAAATAGCGGAATTGAGTAAAATAGTTGAAAACGCAGATAGATACTTGCAAATTGCTTTTGCAGAGGATCTCTATATGTTTTGTAAAGCAAATCATATTTCGTTTGCAGAATTAAGAGATGCAGTAAATACAAAATGGAATGTAAACATTCTAGAACCTAGAGATGGAATTGGAGGTCATTGTATTCCAAAGGACACAAGAATGTTCCTAGAATCTTCGGAAATCAAGAGTAAAATATTGATTGCTGCTCAGGAAGTTGACAAGGATTATAGAAAATATATTGAAGGAATAGTTAAAGACATCAATAAGTTAAATCATTAACGTTTTCATCCATCATAATTTTAGCGAAATCATGCTCGTTTTTGAAGTTGTTTTTCAATTATTGAACTGTAACATTTTGGGGTAACATCGTTACTCAATATTTAATTTAAATATTCAGAATATTTCTGTATTAGCATGAGTTATGATAAATCAAAAGCTAATCAAAAGGAGAGCGATATTAAAAAAAATGATAGCGACCTGGCTACTCAATATCTTAATTTTTCCTTCTACAGAGTAGACCCAAAATGGAGATGGCTAAATGATATAGGAAAAGAAGAAGCTGCTAAGGAGTTTTCATCATTGATAGATATTGCCAATACAAAAATGAAGGTAAGGACTTATTCCACGGTAGGTCTGAGAAAGGAATCTGACTTTATGTTATGGAGTATCTCTGATTCTATAGAAAAAGTTCAAGTGCTAACTTCAAAAGTTTATACTACCGTACTTGGAAAATATATTGACGCATCTGAAGTTTTTTTGTCGGCAACGCGTCCATCAATTTATTCGAATAAGGTTATTCCTGGTTTCATGGAAGTTGACGAACCGCTGAAATACAATATCGTTTATCCATTTGTCAAATCCAGAGAATGGTATCTACTTCCATTTGAAAAAAGAAGTGAAATGATGAAAGAGCATATTAATGTTGGTAAAAAATTTCCGCAAGTTAGACTGAATACATCTTATTCATTTGGGATGGGAGATCAGGACTTTATGCTGGCTTTTGAAACTGACAATTTGATAGACTTTCAGGACTTGATCATGAAACTTCGTGAAACGCAAGTAAACAGATACGTTGTAAGAGATACCCCTATGATAGTTTGTGTATATAAAAAAATATTTGACATAATTATGAGTTTAGGATGAACATGCTAGCACTCAAGGAATGGTCTATTGTTTGTAGAGCCTTGGAGAATGGTAGACAATCAATATTGCTACGAAAGGGAGGAATCTTAGAATACAAGGAGGGTTTTGAGATTAGTCAAAAAATTTTCCTTTTGTATCCGACACTTGAGCACCAATCTAGAGAATATTTGCAACAAGATTATTTACAAGAAATTGAATTGCTATTAAGAAACAATGGCCCGAATTTTGACCAAGATAAAATAAATACTATAACGATTTTAGCACGAATTGAGGGGATGCAGGAGTTTAATGATGAAACAAAGTTATCCAAATTGGAGAAGTATCATATATGGAATGAAAAATATGTTAACATGAGAATGAGTTATAATCCAAAAAAACCAATGAATGCACTTCTATTGAGAATTTACAAGTTGCCTGAACCTATTTCGGTAAAAGTTAACCCCGAATGGGCTGGTTGTAAATCCTGGATTAACATTGACCTTTCCAAAATAAATGGAATTTCTTCCGATAACATTGATAAATTATTGAACCTATGTGAACCAGTAATTAAAGAAGATGATTTTCAGAAAATCAATGATAGTTTTACGGAGATTTGGAATTGAGATATAGACAGCTTGGTAAAAGCGATATTAAAGTAAGCGAAATCGGATTTGGTGCATGGACGATTGGCCTAGATTGGTGGGGGAAGAAAATAGATGATGATGAAGCGATTAGAATGTTAAAGAGAGCATATGACGTAGGAATTAATTTCTATGATACTGGAGACATCTATGGGAAAGGAAAAAGTGAGAAACTAATCGGAATAGCATTCAAAGGTATGAGAGATGAAGTAGTATTTTCAACAAAATGGGGATACGACATGTACAATGCTGAACAAATTGGCCACAGTGAGCTACCTCAGAAACATAACTTAGACTATTTGCACTATGCGTTAGGAAAGAGTCTAGAAAGACTTCAGACTAGTTATATCGACGTATATAGCCTTCACAACCCAAAAATGCAAGCTGTGACAAATAAGGAATTGTTTAATGAGTTAGATAATCTGGTTGCCAGGGGAACGATCAAAAGTCATGGGATAGCCTTGGGTCCAGCCATTGGATGGAAGGATGAGGGCTTGCATGCAATGAGAGAACACAAAATTACATGTTTGCAGACTGTTTATAATATTTTAGAGCAAGATCCGGGCAATGAACTACTAAAGGCAGGTAAAGAAAAAAATGTAGGAATAATGGCAAGAGTGCCTGACGCATCAGGAGTTTTAACTGGCAAAGTAAATGAGAACACCACATTTGACAAGAATGACCATAGAAGTGCGAGAAAAAAGGAATGGATATCTGAGGCATTAAAGAAAGTAGAAAATATGAGGACGATTTCTGACAAAAAAGGCTGGGACATAACTGAACTTGCAATTAAATTCATTCTATCGCATGAGCAGATATCGGTGGTTCTGCCGACTATGATAAGTTTGGAGGAGATTGATAAATTTTCTCAGATATCAGATGGAAGATATCTGGATCAAGGCGAAATGCAACAAATTTCTGATATGTATCTTAATAATTTTTACGTTACTCCAAGTACAATGTAAATTGATAGCTCATCTCACAAGCACGTGTAAAATGAATCGATAATTTATCCATTATTCTTATGTTTGCGATAAAATATGAGATGAATTATTCATCACGTTGTGAGTTCGGATATGTTTAGGTTTTGCAGTATATAATAAAGAACTGAATAGCATATCATGAGATATACATTTCAAATTATATCTCATAAAGAAAACTCCTGTTGTCAACAATGTTCCAACTCTCAATTATATAGAAGATATATCAAGTATATTTGGTTATAGTAATCTTCGTACTAAAATTATACCTTAATTTATGTACTATTGATTTTACCTTGATTATCATACAGCAATTCGTTACCTAATCTAAATATACTCGCTTTTAGCTAAATTTCATAACGGCTAGGTCATGGTAGATAGAATTATCGCTCTTATTGCAATAAGTGGTATAGTATCATTAGTGAGCGCAATACATGGCCAAGCGTATGCGAATTTAATACTAAAGAATGAAATTAATAATAACCAAATTGAGCGATTTTATCCAGTTGCTAACCTCCTCAACAATCAGAGCACAAGCAAGGAGATCGTCACTGTACTGAAATCTCAAGAGTATTCAGACCCCTTTAAGATAAGAGCCATAGATAATGACAAGAACGTTACAAATCCTTCTTCTCCGGAAAACACTCACGCAAATGAGGCGAACTCAAATGACGTTAAAGATAATGATATAAATAATTGTAAATCCGATTGTCCTGACAAATCAAAAGCCACAAAATATGATGTTCCATTTGATCTATCTACTATTCCATTTCCTTAAAAAAGCAGAACACGTAATTACGCAACAACTGAATTGACAATTCATTATTGTTAAAAAATCTAGAAAACAAAAATAAGGGTAAATATTAGATTACAATGCATATGAGTTACGAAAGGATGTTTTTTTCTGGTTTTTTTGGAGCGCTACTAGCACTACTGATATTAATCAATATTGGATCCGTTAATAGCTACGCAATATCAATAAAGATAGATTCTCCTCCGGGTAATCAACAGGTTCCTGTTGGCGAACTCACCATATCTGGAACTTCTTCTGATAACTCAACCGCCCAATGTCAGGTTTATGTAGATTGGAATAGCCTGAAGCCTTACCAACTTGCTACTCCTACTGGTGCAAACGGATCTGGTGATTTTTCAAAGTGGACTTACACATATAATTCAAATTATCATCTTATTCAAACAGGGCTCAATGATTTGACATCAAAAATTACTTGTTTGGTACCTCCTGCTGGACCAACTGTTACCAAATGGTTCAGCGTTAATGTTACTGGAATTACATCTTCAAATCAATCGAGTAACGTCCAATTACCGTTACCAACTGCAAATACTCAGACTCCAACTTCTTCAAATAAACAAACTTCATCATTCCAATCAGAATCATCAGTTAATGCAACAAATATATCAAACTCAGATAAAATAAATCTCGAACTTAATGTAGAACAAAATCCAATTTCAAGTGGAGAGAGACAAACTATAGGGGTAACGGCATCAGATCCTCAAACAGGTAATACACTTGATCATGTGTTTCTACGCCTAACTATTAAAGATCCTACAGGCAATCTTGTTAAAGATTATACGGACAATGATGGTGAACTCTCACCTTCGTTCAGGGTAAGTGACATAAAGGGAACGTACTCAGTTTTAGCAAGTGCCTCACAAGCAGGTAATGAAACCACAAAGTCCACAACATTTCTAGTCCAGTAATTTAAATCGCTAATTTTATAATGAATCTATATGAAATATTGGCTATTTCATAACATTTCAATAAGTTGCTAATTCAAATCCCAAAGATTACTTCGCAATATTAGCCGTAATGAGATTAACCGTCAACTGTTTCAATCTTGAAAACGAACTAAGAATGCCTTAGATTATTTGGGTTAAAATCATTAACATGATGATATGTTGGGTCGATATATTTAGAACAACAAGTTTTTAGGTAATGTTATGTGAAACTATGAGCGATAGTATTAACCGGACTTCCCCGTACGTCAAATAATCCCATCCAACCGAGATCTGTGAACTCTGCCTGATGAGCATGGAACATGTAGGTTCCAGGATAATCATATGTAAATTCCAAAATCCCTCTGTCTCCCTGTGATAAAGTCACAATATCTGTAGTATAATCTGGAGTTTCGTCAGTACCGGCAGTATAGTATTCATACATAGTACCATGCATATGGAATGAGTTTACCAAGTCAAACTCGAGCATATTTACAAGATAGATACGATATGGTTTTCCGGTTTGTAGCACTATGGGATGCATCATATACTCAAATGCCTTTCCATTAACTGTGTAAATCTCATTATCCCTCTCCTTTTTAGTGTCCGGTCGCTCACCGGCTTTCTCCCCCGAGCTATTCTCCTCAGCCCCTTTCGTAGATGAAACAGCAGAAATATGAGTCATATTAGCTCCAGGGCTGCTTTCATTACCTTCGGGGCTTCCTGTCATATTGCCAGTATTTTCAGTTCCATTTCCATCGGCACTTCCAGTCATATTGGCATCTTTATCATCTTGTTGACTTGTTTGAAACTCGCTAGCCGGAGGTAGATGTACTGGTCCTTCTTGATTATAGTCCAAATCATAACCGTTAAGCAGCATAGCCATTTCTGTCATCTGTGGCCGAGGCTCTCTTGGATCGATTATCATCATTCCATATAATCCCCTGTTGATATGATCCCTTATTGGATCTACATGACAGTGGTATGGGTATACGCCGTATGGTTGTGCAATGAATTCATAAGTGAAACTTCTACCTGGTGATATAGCACCGCCAGGATATCCGCCCATTGAAACTCCATCGTTCTTGGCGAAATGAATTGAGTGGGTATGAAGTGAATGAGGATGTTCATTCTCGTTACTGTTAATGACTCTAATACGGACTAGATCGCCTTCTGTGACCCTAATTGTCGGTCCTGGCACAGTACCATTAAATGTCCATGCATCAAAGATGTGCCCTTCGTATGATATAGGAATCTTTTGATGCTCTTGAACAATTAGCGTGAATTGTCGTACAGTTCTGCCACTTGGGTCCGTTGAGACATGACCACAATTGAAATATGTCAGGTACTCTACTGGCGTAGGTTTCTTGCTCAGATCTGTAGCACAATTCTTAATTTTATCGTATTGCTGTTGTGAGATATGGGTTGACGGGGATTGAGCATATATAGAAGGATTCAAGAATGGAAATGTAAAAGATGAAAAAATCAAAGTAATCGATAATGCCAATGCCAAAAAAAACGCATTATGCCTAAACACGGTTAATCAAAAACATTCTTTCATATAAAAATGTTAATTAATTTCAAATTTCTACAATGCAAAGAAACAAGTGATTAATGAATTTAATATTTTGTTCCCGAATGTAAGGATTTATAATAATAAGAATTAGATTTTGAGAATATCCTATTTCTACCTGATTCTACGCTAAACATTAAATAAACACCCCAGCGATATAGTATATTTTTAGATTTCAGCCTATCTATTTCAACTAGAATGACGAATTTTATAAAGGAACAATCGATAATCTAATCTCCTATTTGTAGAAAATAAGTGGTTACCAAATTCTAAATCCCTATGTCCAAAAAAGAGTTCTGAAAAATTTTCCTAAGGATATTTAAGAAAAAAATACCGATCAAATATTAGTATTACATTACATAACATGATTCGGATATTTCTTACCTAGCCTTTAAAAGAAATAATCCTATTATCAAATCCAATGGAAAAGTCAAATGGAACAATGATAGGTGTTATTGTAGTAGCCTTTAGCATAGTCATATATTCAATTTAATTCAATCAACTCGCACTTGCAGATTCACAGGAACTAAAAAGTGTAGGAAAAGGTACAATTTTTTGTGATGGTGAAAAAGAGATCAAGGATGTGAGGATAAACTTTTTTGTGTCCAATGATAAAGGAACATCATTTGCGGAATGGAATATTGATCATCCGAAATTAGGATCTGCTGGCGGAATAATTAGTAATATTAAGACCTCTTCAGATAATTTTGTTTTGAAAGGAGTTGAAGCTTTTGATAATATTTGTAAAAATGAAACACCTTCTGACATTAACCTTTCTGGTAGCTGTGGAGCAGGAACAGTAAAACTAGTATCCGATAACGGAAACAAGGGTTCTTTTTCATCCGATGTTAAATGCAGTTGATTTAGTTGGATCTTAGATGAAATAATAAAATCCAATCAGTATGATTTAGATTACGGCAGATAAATAATCATTTAAAAAGATTATAAATATAATATTAAAACAACAAATGAGCTTGAATCTCGCTTCATTAAAGAAATGGCTTCCTATAGCTGCGATATCTGCATTAATTCCAATCCTCATTAGTCTGATATTAGGGACTCCAATAATACAAGGGCTTGTGGCAGCTGGTATGACTGTCCTATTAGTGATAAGTGGTCTTATGTTCAGATCGTATGGACGTGAAAGAAATCAGGGATCTGAAAATCCATAGCACATCTATAAAAAATGGTTCAGCGATTTAAGCCAATTTGCTAATGGTTGATTCCATTACAATTGCATTTCCATCTAGGGTACCCAGCATCAAATTGTAATACTGTAGAAATGATCGGCCCTTTTCTGTTGCTCGATAAGTCAATACACCATCATCTAGGTTTTGAATAATTAATTCCTTTTCCAATAGTTCGTACAGGTACCTGTTAATCTGCTCATAACTTAAATTTCCCTTATACATAATGTGCGTTTTCCTAATACCGGCTTTACATAAATCTACTATGTCTGCCATAATCTGGATCTTGCCCCTATTATTTTCATTTTTACAGACGGTTTTGCTCATTAGTTGTTAAGAAAGTTGCCTAGCTAATTAAGGAGAACCATGAAATTTCACATTGGAACGATCGTTCCATCTCAAATACTGTTGTGACCTGCACGTCAAACCGTTATGAGTATATATTCAGCAGTCACGTGGCAAACATAGTGAATTTCGTCGTCCAACCAGTAAATGAACCTATAGAATAATAATCATAATTTTTACCACTTCCCATAATGAAGATAGTAAAGACTGAGGTAGTTAGGGTAAATGTAAAGAAACCCGACAATGCCATAATTCTAAAAGCAGCAAATTTGATTAGAAACGGTGAAGTTATTGCATTCCCGACAGAAACAGTATATGGATTGGGAGCTAACGCATTAGACACCTTATCTGTATCAAAAATATATAGAATTAAGGGCAGACCTCCAGATAACCCATTAATAGTCCACATAGCCAACATGAAAACTTTAAGGACATTGGTAACTGAAATACCCCCTACCGCTAATAAAATTATCAAAAAATTTTGGCCCGGTCCCATAACTCTTGTCCTAAGGAAATCAAAGATTTTGCCTAAAATCACAACTGGAGGTCTAAGTACAGTCGCGATTCGTATGCCTAAAAATAAAATTGCTCTAGAATTAATTAAAAAGTCTGGCTATCCTATAGCGGCACCGTCTGCAAATGTTTCGGGAAAACCAAGTCCTACAAATGCCAGTCATGTCAAAGAAGATCTTGATGGAAAAATAAAATTGATACTCGATGGGGGTAGTACTGAAATTGGAATTGAATCTACGGTAATTGATATGACATCAAACATTCCTGTAATTTTGAGACCGGGCGGAATTTCAAAGGAGTCCATTGAGGATGAAATAGGGAATGTTCACTACCATAGTTCACTTATTGGTTTACGCAGGTACAAGGGCAAAATCAATAAATCACCTGGAATGAAATACATGCATTACTCACCTAATGCCCAAGTGATACTAGTAGAGGGTACTGAAATAAATGTGAATATTAAAGTTGCTGAATTGACTAATAAACTGAAGAGTGAGGGCAAGAAAGTTTGCGTAATGACTACTAATAAATCATTGAAAGTTAATGCCGAGATGGTTCAATACATGGGAAAGACTTTGGAAGCGATTGCTAGAAATTTATTTGGAAATCTTAGGAAAGCTGACAAAAATTCCATTGACGTTATAATAGTCGAAGGGACTCCGTATAATAACACAGGTTTCGCCATAATGAATAGGCTAAAGAAAGCTGCTATCACTTGTATAAGAGTGTGATTTGATATTAATTTTTGCTCTATTTGTCAGTTAAATCAGATATCAGATTCTTTATAATTGTATTTTTTCCAAGGTATGATCCAATTTTCTTGAAATTACATTTATCCATACGTGGAATAATTGATATTGTCTTAACTTGAGTCAATTTTTCAACATATTTTGGTGTTAGAGATTCGACAATATCAGGATGCTTTGACATCTGATTAAAAATTACTCCGATGATTGGAATCTTGGTTTCTTTACAAGCGCTAATCGTCAATATAGTATGGTTGATAGACCCCAGCTTGGTCCTTGACACTATAATAATTGGCAGATTCATCTTCCTCATTATATCTTGAAGAGAAACTCTTGTTGTGATAGGAACCATGATGCCCCCGATTCCTTCGACGAGGATAAAATCATATTTTTCTTTTAGGGAATTAAATTTCTTTATTACTGTTTTTAAATTTACAGTTTTATTCAAAATCTCAGCTGCCATCAAAGGTGAGGCAGGTATTGGGAAGAATACTGGATTTAATATTTGATCAGGCTCTCTAATATTTGCAGCTTTGGCAAGTATTGCTGTATCTTGTGAATTGTTGTCATTAGAATATATTTTAGATGAAGTCGCAAAAGGTTTCATGATACCCACTTTTATTTTATTTCTACAGAGCAACCATGCCAAGCCAGAAGCTATGGTAGTTTTTCCAATTCCAGTATCAGTACCTGTAACAAATACTCCTTGTAATTTTTTGCTTGATAGAGATGTTATATTTTTTTTCGTAAATAAAACGTAAATATGGTATTATTTAGATTTTTTAATTCTAGTCATACGTCATTAAGTAAAGTTTTCTAGGAAAGATTATGTTGTAATAGAAAAGTGTCCATGTCTGATTTTTTAGCTCATGTCATAAGTAAAATTAAAATGTAATTGGGACCAACTGTTTCTTAATTTGTATATCAAAAATATTATTCTACTTTTTATTTTTACCCTTATGATTTTTGCTATATTATCTTGTAAATCTTATGCAACAGAATTGCAAGATAGTAATAAAACTTCATACAATAGTCCCGATTTCTATCCTCAATATAAAAAAACCAGTATATCGATAAATGGATTTAAGGTCTTATTGGCCCTAGCATCTACAGACGAGCAGAGGATCAAAGGCTTATCCGGGTTGGAAAAGTTGAATGAGAACGAAGGTATGTTATTTCTATTCGACAAGCCATCAAAGCAAGGATTTTGGATGAATGAAATGAAATTTCCAATAGACATACTTTGGTTGGATTCAGACAGCAGAGTAGTTCATATCGAAAAAAATTTGGAACCATGTATAATATTCGTGACCTGTCATGTTTATACTCCGCAGGTGGATTCGCAATATGTACTGGAACTTCGTTCGGGCTTTACTAATGATCATTCAATACAGAATGGGACTAGAATTAATCTTAATCTGACACAAGAAAATTAAATTTTAATTAACCATAATTAAAATTAAGCAATAATTAATCAAAAATATGGGAGAAAATGACATAGTCATAACTTTTGACAAGGATGAAGTCAAACCAAAAGAGGAGCTCAATGGAACCATAAAAATCAATTATCGTGGTCGATATGATAGTGTTGTCCTAAATTCACAAATTCAAAATTCCAGTGACATTTTCACCTTCATTAAACTTAATGACAAGAAAATAAACTATTTATTTGCTAGAATGCCTATCCTAAAACAGGAGATAAAAAATGTTAACGAAATTAAATTTACAGCTATCACCGAACATGTGCCTGAAAAACTTTCTAACGTTAAATTCAGGGCTTCTATAATTCAGGAACACAAGGAAGTTGCTGATGTTGTGGCATTCCTTAGAATTACTCCGTGAAGCAAAATACCAGTAGTGGATGTGAGTATCTGAAATGATTATGATATGATATATCTTGAATCATGGTCGAGCTATGTTAAAGAGTGTTCTGAATAATTCATAAAAAGTTAGACGAAACTCTTTACAATTATTACTTTTCCGGTCATCCATGGATGAGGCTCGCAATGGTAAGCGTACTCTCCATCTTTAGTAAATGTGAATTCGAATGTTTTTTGTGGAAGTACTAAACCAATACTGTCAATTGAATTAAAAGGGCCGTTTATTTGATCTTTGTATTGATTGTCACTAGTAACAGAATGGGCAGTAGTATCAGTGTTAGTCCAAATAATCTTATTATTTATACCTAAAGTACCCCTTGCTTCCTTGGGTTCAAAGTTTTTCTGTTGTGAAGGTTGTGATGAACCTTGTAAAATGGATACTTTTACTGAATCGGGTGGATTCAGAACTTCCGCTGGTAATTGTGGTTTAGCATTAGCTTCCTTAGTATAAACAAATTGATAGTAGGCCATACTAGCGGTCACCGCAATAATAAATGCAACGATACTGATTCCTGCGGCTTGATTGTTCATTTATCTTCTCGTTAATTAAATTGACGTATATATATAATATTAAGATTTATCAAAGTCTGAATATTGATTGTTTTTTGTAATTCACTAGTAAATATCAAATTAAATCAGAGATTTTGAATTCGGAAAAAAATTATTTTTTCTCATCAGAAACTATCCTTTGCTCACCCTGTGCCAGTCCGGTCGATTCTGTTTTCTTTACAGATTTAACTGACTGTGATGAAGAGGTACCACTTTGTGCAGAAGGAGCCAATTTTTTTTCTGCAGGTACAGAATCTTCTAGCACTTTAGAACCGGCAGTTAGTTGTTCTGCCGCAGGACCTGTTTTTGTTAATGAAGGGGGCTTTGCCTTCATAGGCATTGGTGGGACAGTTGGCTTTGGTGGTGGCGCTTTTTGCATCGATTTTCCATGTCTGTATATATGAAACATCCCAGCGAAAACGAGCATGATGATACCTACAATAAATAGCGAGTAGTTTTTCATTCCATTCAGCACTGCATAATACGCAGCGATATTAAGATAAACTTGAAATGCCAAGAGGGCGATAAATATCGCATATAGCGATTTTTCAGACAAGTTTATTGACCCTTTGCCTGTAGATTTTTTGGGCTGCAACTTTGCATTTGCTTCTGCATTTTTTGCTAGTTTTATCATCATATAAGTAAAACCGAATGATAATGGCACGAGCAGAATCATGACCAAATAAAGGAATACTGGATCGATCATAAGTCTTTCGAGTAAAGATTTGGTTCTATCTGGATCTATGTAGAAACCCCAGTATGTAGTTACTATTATTTGAGCTAAACTAGTAATGCCTATTGCAGTTACTATTGGTCTATCTTTCCATGAAAATTTCTTGTATCGATCGATAAACGGTATTATAAGTAGTACAAAAATGAACAAACCTGGCCAAGCAACGCCCGTCGTAAATTTATCGTATGCACTTCGCAGGAAGGCGTAGAGTCCGGTCAAGTACCACTCAGGCACAGTGATACCAGGCGGAACACTAGGATCGAATCTCAATCCCATATCCACAGGAAATACACCACCAGTTAACATTACTGCGCCTGTTATTGCCATTACCATTGGAACATCAAATACCAAGAATCGTGGAAAGTGTACAACCATAAGACCCAACATTGCTATAGGTAGGAAGAAGACATGAAAAGCATAGAACCTCAAAACAAAATCATGGAATCCGGATCCGAAGAAAGCATCTCTCATCTGTGGTCCCATTATTGGGATTGAATTGGTAAGGGAGGCCGCAATAGAAATAGCTAGTTCTGCTCTTTCACTGAAAATAATATCATATCCGGTAAATGCCTCCAATATTGTAAGTACTCCTATTATAATTCCGGTAACCCAAAGTATTTCATTTCTGATCTTATATCTACCGCTGAAATACTGGTAGTACATGTGGAGTAATGCTACCATCACCATTGCGTTTGATGCATGATAATGAATGTTCCTTAGATGAAATCCATAGGGAATAACATCATTAATAGTTTTAACACTGTTCCAAGCTCTATCTAAAATGGGCTCATAAAATAGCATGAGCAATGCTCCAGTAATCCCTAGGATTATGAAAAGTACAAACGTAAGCATTCCTAAAAATCCAAGTGGACTTACAAATCTACTTGGGAATGTAAACTTCATTCCCATGAATATAGTTCTGTCTACTCCGTCGTATACCCACCTGAGGAAACGAGTCAGACTATTTTCTCTATGTAAGGAAACGCCCATAACCCACTATCCCATTCCCATTAACGCTCCAATTAGGAGGTTTAATCCACATGTTACCATCAGTAGCAATTTCTATATCTAATCTAGGTAATACGTTGTTAGGAGGAGCCTGCAGCGAAGCAGGACCTGCAAATGCTTTACCAGTAAGAGCATCATACATGCTTCCGTGACATGGACATTCACCTCTTTTTCTTCCTTCTTGTGGCCAATATTTCCAGAGACACCAAAGATGAAGACAAACCATGCTGTATATCCTAAAGGCAGATATATCATTCTTTTTTCCACCAAGTTCTTCAGGCAACCTAATAAATTGCCATGTACGAAATGATTCCTTATTTAATGCAGAATCATTAGTTTTAGGATATATGATAGCCTCTGAGTGATTAACTGGAAAACTATTGACATTAGCTTGTGAACCATCAGGAAGCTCTATCTTTTGCCTTTCTTTTGATTGTCCCGTTGGATTCGGAAGAAATTTTCCCCAGTCAACAAAAGGTGCAAAAGTCAATACTGTACCTGCAGCAGCCATGAGTTTTATGAAATCACGTCTTGATACCTTACCTCCACTTTTCGGAGAAGGCTGCTGAGCCATACAACTCTACAAACTCGAAATATATCATATAAACTTTTATTCGCTAAATATTATTTTGCTATATAAAAAGTCAAATTATTTTCCTAGCTTTCTATTTTGAATTTATAGAAAGTTAAACCTGATCTGGCTGACTTAATTTACAAAGTCTCTAATTTTTTTAATTTTGTGTTAAACCTTTCTCTAAATTCTCGAACATTAATAATTGTTCTTTCGTGTAGCCCTTCACCTATTTTTTCGATTTTGTCCGCCGCATTTACTTCAAAAGTAATCTTTCGGTCGTTGACATTGATAACTTTAGCATTTAATTTAATTTCGGCTCCAACTGGTGTGGCTTTTGAGTGTCTAATATTTACCAAAGTTCCCACTGAATCCCATTCATCATCTTGCAAAAATTGTTCCTTTAACAACAACCTACAGGTTTCCTCCATTTCGGAGATCATAGAAGGGGTTGAAAAAACGTTCTCACCTTCCCACAAAAAACTTGTACTCTGGCCTGCGGTTACTCTAATTCTCCTTTCCTTCGCAGCACCACTAAGTATTTTTTTAATCAAGAAAAGAGACCTTTTTGGAATTCGCAACAAAAAGAAAAAAGGGTCGGCGAAATACTACTTCCTGTGGCGCACACCAGAGATTATTGCGTAAACTAATCCTACTGCCAATCCAAATGCAAGAGGTACCCATACTCCGAAGGCTTCAGGGTTTATTTGTTGAATTATGCTTTCGAACATTATTAAGAGTGGTATAAAAGTAATGAGTATATTAGATTTTCTCCAGCATTAAGGAACGACTAAGATTTTCTTAAATATTCTATATACAATTTTTCCCAATTTGTTTTTATGAGAGAGGAATAGTTGAATGGAAATATTCTTCGTTGCCCTTAAATTACCCACAAGGGACTATTTGAGAATATGAAAATGCGGAAAGAGTTGAATAAATTCTGCCCAAAATGCAAGAAGCACACAATTCAATCGGTGGCCATATACAAGAAGGGAAAAGATAGAAAAACTGCTGAGGGAGCAAGACGACATGCAGAAGACAAGAAAGGATATGGCGGACAAAAGTTTCCAGAGCTTAAAAGAACCGCTAAAACTACAAAGAAGATTACTCTTAGATATACCTGCAAAAATTGTCAGCGTAAAACAATGAAAGAAGGTATGCGAATGCGCAAGCTGGAAATCCAACCGTAAATTGTGATGTACAATGAGAAGAGAAAATATTCTAATTCCAAAACCAAAGAGCAACTTCTTATCCGTGCAATGCGCAAGTTGTCATGAAAAGCACGTAATTTTTTCTCATGCAACGAGTGATATCAATTGCAAATCATGTGGAAATCCAATATCGAAAAAAACTGGCGGAAAGTCTACAATCCTTGGAGAAAACATCAGCATCCTTGATTAATTTTTTTAGAACTTAATAACAAGAAATCTTTTTCTGTATTTATGTTAAATGCCAACCTTTCACTATTCAATGTGATGTAATGCTCCTTAATTGCTTGCCCTCTTTGTATTTTGCCCGAATCAAAAATTGTTATTCCAGAATAAAAATACTCTTTGCCTACCGATTTTATCGGGATGGTGGGTAACAGACCCAAATTGATTATGAATTCCTTATCCAATATTATCGACATACACTGCTGGTCAACTTCCCATTTAGAAATTATCCTGTCAATCAATTGTGAAGTTATTAATGGCATATCTGAAGGCAAGACAAAAACAACTGAAGGTTTCAGCTTTTCTAAAACAAATATTAGGTCAGTCGAGTAGTCAATACCACTTGTCTCTATAATTTTAAGAAATCCATTAAATGAATCTTCATGGTTCTTTAAAAAATTTAAGGTAAGCTTACTGTTAAAGCTTGCAGCTGCATAGATTCTATTAAATTTTTTAGAGTTCTTTAAAGCTATTAGGATATGCTCAATCAATGGTTTATTGTCAAGTTTAAGCATGGCTTTGTCCGAACAGAAATCCTTGATTCTTTTACCTTTACCACCACACATAATAAGGGCTAACATTTCTTTTGTCATTTTCAGATCATTAATGTTGATAATATCAGTAACGATGTTAAACGAGAAATTTCATTAGTAGCCCCGAAGACATCACCAGTTACTCCTCCAAATTTCTTGTAAGATACAAAAAAAATGATGAGACCAATAATTATTACAATTCCTAAAGTTAGTAAACCCATCATGCCTTCTATAAAGTATACTATTGATATAGTGATAATAATGGAAACAATTATTTTGTATCCTTTTTTCATCTCAATGGTGAATGAGGAACTAAATCCGGACCAGGCGGAGTGTCCCACAGAAGCCTGAAATACCATAGCATATTTTGCTATTACCTCTGAAACAATAATCGAGTAAAATAATTTAAGTCCAGATTCAAAATTTATTAATGCTACAAACAGCCCAATAAAATTAATAATCAATGCAGTGGTTCCTGCTGCTCCCACAAATGGATCAGACATTGCTTTTCGCTTGGATTCTTTATCACCCTTTGTCATGAGTCCATCGGCAAAATCAGCTAATCCATCGATATGATGAACACCGGTAACAATAACTAATGTTACCAATATTACTAAACTAGCAATATAATGAGGTAGAACGGTAGAGGATAATAGCGCTACACATCCTACAATTATCCCGATTATTAGTCCACAAAGTGGAAAAAATTGCATGTTTTTTGCTATTGTAGCTAAATCAAAATTATATGCTCTTGGTATTGGTATGATTGTCAAAAAAGATAGAGTAGAGGAGATTGATTTAAAAACCATACAACATGTCCCACCATCCAATCAATGATAATAATAAAACCATGGGAATCGATACGAAAACAAGAAACAAGATTACTGATAATTTCACCATACTCAGTGCATTGTTACATTTTTCAATAGAGAGAGGTTCGATATTTGTACCCAATACATAAAATCCAACTTTTTCTAATCTGACCCTTAGGGCCCCAGCTAAGGCAGACATTGGGTATCCACCATTACGACTTGGCGTGTTATTGTGATCCATCCGCATGACCAATATCGAATTTTTCCAATCTGCACCGACTATCTTTGCAGAAACTACTAGCAACAGTCCATATAATCGTGCGGGCAAATAGTTTGAAATGGTATCCAGTTTAGCAGCCATCCATCCAATTTCATAATGGTACTTATCAGTATAACCTATCATAGAGTCAAGGGTGTTGATAATTCTATAAGCAATTGCACCAGAAGGACCAAATAGTGAGTAGTAGAATAATGGCGAACCGATCCCATCTACCACGCTTTCTCCTATCGATTCTATCGTAGCAGATATTATATGCTCTTTATCGAGAGGTTCAGTCTTTCTTCCTACAATATATGAAAGCTTTTTTCTCGCGTCAATCAGGTTTTTCTCCTGTAGTGCATTTGTTACAGCATTTACATGACGTTCTAAAGTAAGAATTGCCATTGTAAATTTCAGTACCAGGAGTGAGTATATCAATAATGCAAATATTCCAAATATTTTGTATAACGCAACCGAAAAGTAATATGAAGCAACAGAAATGCCGAATGTTAATGTCAAGGTAAAAACTATACCCTTCAGTCTTTCCTTCTTAAGACTCGATTTGTGCTTCAATTTTGGCATGAAATAGTTTACGAGTTTTCCTAACCATGATACAGGGTGAATCCTATTTGGAGGATCGGCGAGTAAGAAAGAAAGAGCAATACCTCCAACAAGTGTTATCAAAATATAATTAGAGATCATGATTCATCTTTATAATATTTAAAAGATATTTCATGTCAATATTTTTTTTAAAGGTGGCTGCAACATTTTCGATTTGTTTATCAAGATAGCTCTTATTATACGATGATTTTGATTTCTTTTGATCTAACGAATCTTCATTTGGGATATCAAACCGTGTTTTTGGAATTATTCCTAAAATCCTCTTGTTTGTCATTTTTTCAACAGATAATATCGCTTTATTTAGTATAGATTTTTCTCCGAGAAACTTGTTAATTATTACACCTTTTACAATTTTTCTTTGCCGAATTGGCAATAATTTTATTGTGCCAACTATCGCGGCAAAGCAGCCTCCACGTTCAATGTCTGCTACCAGTAATACTTTTGAATTTATTTTTTCGGCTAAAATCATATTTGCTATATCATACTTTGACAAGTTAATCTCTGCAGGGGATCCTGCACCTTCTATTAGAACTAGATCAAATTCTTTTCTAAGACTTTCTACATCTTGTAGTACCTTAGGGAAGCCTTTTTGAAGCACAAAATTACTGTAATACTCGTCTGCACTCATGCACAAATTTCTTAATCCCCCCAAAATAATTTCGCTTACATTATTCCTCAGAGGTCTTAAGAGTATGGGATTCATCCTAATGTCTGGCCTTACTCGGGCCGCAATGGCCTGAACAGCTTGTATTCTTGCCATTTCCTTTACTGAATTATTTTCTTTTAGATCATAAAAATTAGAAGTCATATTCTGAGCCTTAAATGGACATACTTTATAACCCATATTAGAGAATATTCTGCACAGTGCCATTACCGTAGTACTTTTCCCGGCCCCCGATGAGGTCCCTTGTATCATCAACAGATTTCCTTTCATATATCAATGACTTCCAATGAATTAAGGAGTTGTAAATTTTCATTGTGAGTCTTCACCGCAACCCTTATGTACTTGTCATTCATGCCCTTAAAATCACTGCAATCTCTAACAAGGATCCCATTTCTTTCAAGTAGTAAATCTCTAAGTAGCGTCGAATTACAATTACGCATCTGTATTAAATAATAGTTTACATCTGAATCATATGCGGAGAATGATCTTAATTTATTATTTAAAACCTCATGCATAAACTTACGCTCAACTCGTATCATTTTTTGTGCCCTTCTCAGATGCGAGAGATCCTCTAACGCGGTAACACCAGCTAATTGGGCTAATCCATTTACGTTCCAAGTAATTTTATAGTTCGATATTTTCCTTGCGATACTTGGATGCGAAACGCAATAACCCAATCTTAAACCTGCGAGTCCAAATGATTTTGTCATAGAACGTAACACAACTATATTTTGAAATTCGTTAACTTTATCAATGAAACTTCTTGCGCACTTAATCTCGTCAACCAATTCAATGAAACTTTCATCTATGAGAATCTTTACGGATTCATCTATTTTTTCTATTAATCTTTCTATTAATTGATATGTAAATATTCCAGTTGGATTGTTCGGATTGCACAAAAAAATTGCGTCAGATTTATCTGATTTTTCCAATATTCTATCAATATCCAGATTCCAATTTTTCAGTGGAATATACTTAATTTTGGCCCCTATTTTTCTTGATGCCAATTCATATTCGCAAAAAGTCGGTGATGGTATTACTACCTGATTCCGAACAAAGGCCCTAACAAAATTATAAATTAATTCCGTTGCTCCATTACCTACATTAATTGAGTCCTGTGATAAATTACCGCCTAAATAATCTAAAAGTTTCTTCTTTAGAGCGACATGTTCATTATCTGGGTAAATTGATGAAAGCTTTGATAAATTTTTTCTTAGCGCATTTAGAACCACCTTGGATGTCCCGAATGGATTAATATTGGAACTAAAATCAATTTTTACTTGGCTGGGATTTACAGTATAAACCCCGCCATGAGAACAGCTATTCTGGATCATTTAAATTCCAAATGAGGTGGTATATAACCTAAATGGATAATATTATGTTTTTTCTGAAAACGAATATTAGTTGCGTGCTCAATAACCGCACATTATGTTAAAGGTTGCGGTAATAGGTGCTACGGGCGCGGTAGGACAAGAATTCGTTATTGGACTGAATAAACACCCGTGGTTCGACTTGGTGCAAGTTGCGTCATCAGAAAGATCTGCGGGAAAAAAATACATTGATGCACTTAGGGATCCAAATACTTCACTTCTCAAATGGCACAATAAGGAAACTATTCCCGAAAAAGTAAGAGATATGGTGATAAATAGAGTAGAGGAAATTAACCCAAAGAAGGTTGATCTAATTTTTACCGCGCTTGAATCAGAAGATGCAAAAATGATTGAGCCAAAAATGGCATCAGAAGTTCCTGTTATAAGTACCGCTGCGGCGTATAGATATGAAGACGACGTTCCAATATTAATTCCGGGACTAAATGACGAACACTGTGAATTATTAAATATTCAGAAGAAGAATAGGAAATGGAATGGCTTTATCGCACCATTGCCTAACTGTACAACCACCGGCATGGCCATAACGCTCAAGCCATTATTTGATGAAATGGGATTAGAAAATGTTATCATGACTTCACTTCAGGCGCTCTCTGGAGCTGGCAGATCTCCTGGAGTCATAGCCTTGGATATAATGGATAATGTAATCCCTTATATACCAAAAGAGGAGGAAAAGGTCCAAGTTGAAACAAAAAAGATCCTAGGAAAGTTTGATGGTAAATCAATTATAAATGCAAACATAAACGTAAGTTGCACATGTACTAGAGTTCCGGTAATGGATGGACATACCGAAACAGTTTTTGCTGAACTAAAGAAAACCGCTTTACCCGACCAGGTGAAGGAATCAATGATTAATTTTTCTAAATCGGTATCGATAAAAGATCTTCCTTCTGCACCAAAAGAATACATAATTGTTCATGATGATCCGACGAGACCTCAACCAAGAATTGATAGAGAGATTAACGACGGAATGACCACAGTTGTAGGAAGATTGCGAAAGGATACTGTATTTAAGAACGGCATAAAATACGTACTGCTAACTCACAATGAAAAAATGGGCTCTGCAAAGGGAGCTATACTCTTAGCAGAGCTCTTTAAATCGAAAAAGATTATTTAATCATGCATTATTGATAAAAAAAAATAGTTAAAATTGAAATTAATACATTTATTAACCTCAAAATTTACGATATAATCAGGGATTTCTATGTATAAAATAGACGATTTGGATCTTAAAATTTTGGAGGAACTTTCAAATGACGCATCCATTTCTGTTCCCAGACTCTCAAGAAAAATCAATATCAACGCGTCGGTGGTATATAGCAGGATTAAAAGGTTAGTAAAGAGGGGTATTATTAGAAAATTTACGATTTTGATGAATGACGAAGCCCTTGGATTTAATGTGAAGGCCCTAACTGGCATAAACATGGATTCAAAGCTGAGAGATAATGTTTTGAGCGAATTATTCAGAATCCCAGGGGTTACGGAAGTTTCGGAAGTTACTGGGAGATTTGATATATTAGTAACAATGAATTCTCACTCTTTGGACGAAATGCATCAGCTGATATCAGAACGAGTCGGGCGTATCGAAGGGGTACAGAAGACAGAAACGTTCATTGAAATGAGAAAAACGACTAGAGAAGTTCCGATTCCACCATTGGAGCAGGAGTAGATTAGCTTCAAGTGTCTGGTTCTATATTTTAATTAGTTAGTCATACTGTTGTCCTTGATAGAATATTAGATTAGTTCGATATTACTTATGAGGTCATTATGACTGACGCGTGAATAAATATCATAAACTAAATTAATGATATGAAGAACCCCTATAAAGGAACATCACCGATATAGAAATTAGAATATCCAGCTATACTAAGGAATCATTCAAACTCTAGCAAAAAATCATCAAGTTTTTGACTTCGTACCCAAATTGCCTGGTTGTCCTTGTCCCATACGAATCATTTCATTTATCTTGTTTTCAACTTCCTTTAAATTTTCTTTTACTCTAGTCTCCTGTTTACCTAGAACCACCAAACGGGTGTTAGAGAGATCTTTTTTTTCGTCTAGCTCCTTAAGGGTATCATCCTTTTTGGTTTTAATCAGTAAGGGCCCTACACTCTTATACACTACCTCATCCTGCTCTGATTTCTTTAGCTCTTCGGTAGCCTTTTCAATTTCTACAGATTCGGCTTCAAGTTGTTGTTTTTGCATCAGAATTGCTTGTAAATTTTGCTGCAGCTGTTGTAGCCTGGTAAGTTGTTCCCTTAACCATGGAGGTATTTCTTGTTCGCTCATTTCTAATTACTTGACTTTACCATCATAAATCTATAGCGTTTTATAAATTTAGAGACATGTATGATAAACTCAATAAGCCGACGTATGTGTTAACAATGGCACGCATTGATTGTAAATCGTCTGTACTGATATTAATACAAATTACACCATCAATAGAGGTGATTCTTATTTCTTCAGTAGTGGTGAGAAATTTAGTTTCAGGTTGTAGAGCATTAATGATTGTATTTACGCACTTATTGGATAAGAGTGATGTAAGGTTGTCTAGTCCGATTTGAAGTCTAATATTTACTCTTTGTTTTTTCAATGTTTACATCGTATGTACCTGCAGCTACTTTATAGTTGCATTTTGGACAATACCAAATTCCCAAAGCCCGCCTATCAAATTTTATTGAGCCGCATTTAGGACATTTCCTCTTTTTTTTCAAAAGCCTGTATATCACTCCGTATCTCTTCCTTACTGTAGCTCCATATTTTACTCCTAATCCCTTAAGACGAGATATTTTATGTTTACTTCTACTTACCAATCTTAATCAATTCCTGCAGTTTTGCTCTAATATCTTCTCCCTTGGTTCTGGCTTTGCCTGCAATACCCTTCACTTCATCCACTGTAAAGTACCCTTTCAGCCCCTTTTGCATTGCAACGATTGAACCTTTTGAATTTGTTGTAATTGTCAATCTCGCATCCATACAAGCTTCTTCTTCAATATTGGGATCCAAAAGCAAATATTCACCAATTTTAACTGTAGTAACAGATACTGGAGTCGTAGTTATGGGAGGCTCCTGAGTTTTTCCTGTGTCTACTACTTGGTCATCTTTAATTTCAAAAACTGGTAGTTTACAGCTTGATAATGCGGCTACTACAGCATAAGAGGTGGCATCGAAAAGGTTACCATCCACGTTAATAATACTACAGTCTACAAAAATGGTATACACTATTTTTCCGGGAACCAAAACCAACTTGCTTAAATCTAACATTTCTGATTCCCTTACGCCCCTATCAACAACCCTAGCGAGTTCAATCGTTTCTTCATCAGGTGGACCTGGTTCTATATGCGGAGATGCAATCGGGAGTACTTCCGCCGTAATTATTAGAGCTCCACTATTTTCCAGTCCTTCAAAAGGTTCACCTGTTTCGACTTTTACTCCTGCAACAACTTCAGTCTTACCCAACTTTACCCAAGCTGATCCACTTGCCTTTTTTATTACGTTTACTTCAATTTCAATTGGTCTTGTTTCGTCTAAACCTCTATCATCTAGTCTTTTTCCCGCGGAAATGGATTCTCTCATTTGTTTTTTGCGAAGATTTTCAACTATTATTGGAGATTTCTTGGAGATACTCATTATTCTTTCAATCCCTTTTCATCACCAAAGTACTTTTCCATTAAAGAGGAACGTTGTATTTCATGCACTTTCAAGCAACCACGTATAGCTTCTTCCAAACATTTATTGAATTCATCTGAATTCAATTCTCCATCGAGCTGAAGTAGAGTTATTTTTTCAAGATTTGGCATATAAGCTACAGGCATATCAGCTCCTCCTTCTTTGTCTTCAGTGTCATTAATGTCAATCACTATTTTATCATCAACCTTACCTGCTGCACATGCTGAAACCATGTCTCGCATATTAATTCCTGCGTCTGCTAGAGCTACGGCAGCAGCCGTTATTCCTGCACATCGTGAACCTCCGTCTGCTTGCAATACTTCAATAAAGATATCAATCGCCGCACGAGGATAATCTTCGAGAATTAATGCGGGTTCTAAGGCCTCTCGGATGACCTTGGATATTTCCGTCTCTCTCCTTGATGGTGCAGGACTTTTGCGGGTATCTGTTGAAAACGGAGACATGTGATATCTGCATCTAACAACGCTCCGGTCAGATAAAGCCATGTGTTTTGGATGAACTTCTCGAGGACCATAGACCGCTGCAATTATCTTATTTTTTCCAAATTCTATAAGAGCAGAGCCATCTGCATTATTTACGACCCCTACTTCAATCTTTACATCCCTTAATTCATCTATTACTCTACCATCGCTTCTTATTCCTTTTTCGTCTATGAGACTTCTACTTTGAACCATTTGAGTTTATCATTCCTTCTTTATCAGTTTCGGTTGAATTAAATTCATCAGCATTAGTCACTGTGTCATTTACTTCATGACTTGGTTGAGTATCATCACTTTCAATTTCCGATTCCGGGACATTCAACAATTGCTTGATTCTCTGCGTAAGGTTTGAAGTATGTGCTTCAACTTCTACTATGTGAATTGCGTTGATCGCAAGAGTAACTCCTTCCTTGTCTTTTCCAGACACTACAATTATTCCATTTTGACCTATAGTTATCCTTGTAGTAGTTGCGTGTTCGATTGTTTGGATCATGGAACCCCTCTTTCCTATGAGTCTTGGAACACGAGTTGGAGATATTTTTATCAATTCACCCGTTGGTATTTTTCCCAAGTCATTGTCCTGAATAGTCAGGATTGGATCTCTCGTCCTATCGAAAATTGCGATTCTTGCTACAATTATATCTCCACTTGATAATTGGCGTCCCATATCATCTTGAGCTGGCGAAAAATCTCTTCCGAATACGTCCTGCGCTGGTAAGTGTGCAAGAAAACATGAATTGATGTCAATAGACCAAGAAAGAGATGAATGGTCCAGTATTTTACCTATCACAATATCATTTGCCCGCGGGAAATACACCCCCGATAGTGGAATAACTTTCGCCCCATCTTGACTTGATTCTGTAATTCCAATCCGAGTTGATATAATTGAATTTCCATTCCTAAAGACATTTACCAAAGGTTTCAAATTACCTTCTGCTACAATGTCTCCAGGTATAACGTATTTTCTCTTAGTTTCTTGCATATCGTAAACCTCCAAAACAAGAATTCAAAAACATTCTATTCATAATTCTCCCTTTTTGGGAAAGTTAGAACAGACTTATATTTTAAGTGTGGCCAAAAGGATGAATTATGATTATTTCTCGGCGACCTGAGCTGAGCCTTTGGTTGCAGTTCCGATGCGATCCAGAAATGAGCCCTTCATCCCCGCGTTAATACTGAGAACTACTTGTAATGATCCATCCGAAAGCCATTGTTCTGATTTTATCTCACCTATACTTTTGAATACACTAAAGGATTGTCCTGAAAATTGAGTAGGTACAGTTACAGTTAATTCCAATATTTCTGACTTCAGGGGCAATATTTTTCTCAATGGATCCATGACATCCTTGATTTGATCATCTAACCGCTTAAAAGGATCAATTGCGACTCGTGCTTCATCAAGAACAGCATTAATTCTTGAAATGGGATGGGGCATGTGGGTCTTGGGATCGACAAAATTTTTGTTTATATACTGGGCGATCTGTTTTTTCTTTTCTTCAATCATCTTTCTCCTCTGTTCTGTGTTCATGTTAAGATCGCCTTTCGTCATAATTTGCTTTGCTATTTCCAGTTGATCAGTTGTCTTAAAATGTTTCATTAACTTCTCAGTCGAGCTTCTTGTGCCCTTATTAGCATCTGAATAAATTTCATCTGAGATCATAATATTGGAAATATCAGTTTTTTTACCAAGTTTATATTCTAAAGCGGGGTCTGGTTTTACCAAAATTTCAAACTTTTCGTTTCCGGTACTTAATCGTACTATTGTAAATTTCTCAACCATGTAAATCCTAATATCTGAAAATATATAAGGATACGAATGATAAATTATCGCTTTCTGTATTTATAGGTAAATAAAAAAGTAAAAGAGGAAAAAAATCGTTCCTACTCGCTTACGTAAGCTCGTTCTCCGTGTTGGGTTAGATCCAGTCCGATTTCTTCTTCCTTTGGCGTGACTCTTATGCCGCCGGGCCATACTTTGTCCATTATCTTGACGATTACTGCGGTGATACCCATTGCCCACGCCATAGCAGCAAATGCACCGACAGCATTTTCTAATAATTGATGTGGATTGCCGAATACGAGTCCATTGTCACCCCATGGGGTAAATCGCTTTTCTGCAAACAGTCCTGTGCACAAGGCTCCAACAAGCCCACCAATTCCATGTACTCCCCATGTATCCAACGCATCATCCCACTTTCTGCTGTTCTTGAACATTACCGCTGCGTAACATGCTACAGATGCAACTATTCCAATAACAAGAGCAGACATTGGAGAGACGAATCCAGAAGCTGGCGTAATGGCTACAAGTCCAGCTACAGCACCGGAAGCAGCTCCCACAGTGGATGCACGCCCAGTATGGGCCCAGGAAAGGAGTGACCAGGTAACCGCTGCCATACCGGTAGCCACCTGCGTTGCAACAAATGCGCTTGTTGCATTTGTAGCCGCTGCCCCTGCAGAGCCTGCATTAAATCCAAACCACCCGAACCACAGTAGTGCTGCTCCTAAAACTACGAGTGAGATGTTGTGTGGTTCCATAGGAACTTTACCATATCCTATTCTTCTTCCCAACATTAGTGCTATGACAAGCCCGGAGAATCCAGATGTTATATGAATGACTGTTCCCCCAGCGAAATCAAGTGAACCGTAGCAACCAGTCCATCCAAAGCCACAGTATCCAGGATTCATTCCGTAATTATCAGGCCCTGTAATTTCCCATGTCCAATGCGCGGCAAAGTCATAAACAAAGGTAGACCAAAGAACGACGAAAATAAGAAATGCACTAAATTTCATCCTTTCAGCTACTGCGGCTACAATCAACGCAGGAGTAATAATGGCGAACATCATCTGGAATATCATGTACGTTTGATGCGGAATAGTGGTCCCAGTAATCCCTCCATAAGCAATTGAAGGAACGTCATGAAGAACGTTGTTTAATCCAGCCCAGTCTAGAGTTCCAATAAATCCATAACCGCCTGCGTCTGGACCAAAAGCTAAGCTATAGCCGAATAGGACCCACTGCACAGCAACAACTCCCGTAGTAATGAAGACCATGTGAAGAGTATTAACAGCATTTTTTTGCCTAGTCAGTCCTGCATAAAATATAGCCAAGCCGCCAGGTGTCATTACAAGTACAAGTGCTGAAGACGTGAGCATCCATGCATTGTCACCTGAATCTATCTCACAAGGGATTAAATTCCCTTCTGCAGTTAGATTATACTTTCCGTTGGCATCTGTTGCCCAGCAATGATACTTTGCAGCAGGATCGTTTGCTGTGTAGTTATTAGCGCTTACTAGTTGAGCAGATGCGATTGTAATTGTTGTCAAAATACCAACTAACATAAAGATAGTGAGGTTCTTCCTAAACATCATTGACCAATATTTTAGAGAAGTATAAATAATATAACAATATAATATGAAATTCTAATGATTTTATTATAAAACACTAGTAGATCTGATTAATCATAATTCTGAGCTTTTATGCAAGTATCATAAAATTGTGTTTAAATATTTTTAACTCGTTACATGTGCGGAGCAATTCATAAAATGTGGCTATTTGATCAAATTGACTGTGTATACTTGATAGGGCTTAATTCATTTTTAGTTATTCCCCATTAGAGTATCAATTAGGATTTTTACATTTTATTGATCTCTATTCTCCAAGGATTATAGACTGTAAATGAAATGAAGGAAGTATCGTCAATATTTTTCACTGACAGAGAACTGATAAAAAGTATCATTACTAAGGAGAGAATCACAAATAATCATTAATATTTCGAAACTATGAAGGCAAAATTGTTAATCATCATTAGGTTAATTTGCAATACAGTGGCAACAATCCTTCGATATTCTATCAATTACTGTTTTGAGTAATTGAACAAAATTAACTTAATTATTCTTGTGGATAAATCCGAAAATCTTCCGACATCGCAATTATTCATTTTTTATAAAATTTTCAAAAGTCTATAAATAATTGTACTTTATAGTGCAGACTTTATTTCTCCTAGTCCAATTTTGAAAGTGAATTTTTGTAACAGATGCTTTTGACACTAGGACTTGCATCTTACTCCATCTCTGTCTCGGTCAAACCCGTGTGGATCAGAGCCCGAGACTGCAAACCTCTTACCGGAGACATCGGAACAATCGAAATCAGGAGGTGGCGACGGTATACAAAAGTCTGGATATGAAGGATCACAGTTACTCGAACCAGAACTCGATACTGGATCAGATTATTTAGGTGGGCCAATATGGTTTAAGCCGCCTAATTTACGCAGTTACACTTGATTTGACTTAACTTGTTTAAGCAAGTGTAATCTATTTATTTTGACTAAGTTAATCAATAGTGATGCGCAGATTCTTTAAAGTTAAGGACAAGAATGATAAATCTTCCAACAATTCAGAAGCGACTAAAAATACGGTAGACCATCGCGACTTTCAGGTCCGCGATTTGTATAAAAAAGGAGTCAATTACATGTCCAATGATAAATTAAATGATGCCATACGTAATTTTGAATTGGCTCTTAGATTAGATCCAAAGTTTGTTGATGCATGGATAAAGAAAGGATATGCTCATTTCCATTCGGGCGATTATTCTTTTGCCATCTCATCTTTTGATATGGCATTAGATATTGATCCCGGCAATCATGAAGCCTGGAATTTGAAGGGTCTTGCGTATTATAAAATGAATAACTATGTCAAGGCAATAGAATGCTGTACCAAAGCCTTGGATGCAAATCCAAGCGATGGATTGGTTTGGTACAACTATGCTTGTTATCTCACGTTAGATGGGAAAGTAAACGATGGAATGGAAGCTTTGAAGAGGGCAATTGAAATAGATATTTCGCATGCAAAAAAAGCTGTGCGAGATAGAGATTTTGAAAATGCCCGTGCGGAAGAAGGATTTATGCGAATATTTGAGGTGGTTGTTCTAGAATCCCTTCGACAGGGATATGAGTATGTAGGTAAAATTGTTTGGGCAACTGGCATGGACAAACAGGATGTTGAGGATGCACTTTTTAGATTGAGTATGAAGGGATTAGTGATAATAAAAGAAAAGAAATCATATCTTGGCAAGGAAGTTACATACGAACTTTCTAGAGACATTTCAGACAAGTTTGGAGAAACAAAACGATCGGGCTTTTTGAAATCCAAGGAATATTTAGCACCAGTTCAGGAAATAAGAGATATAATTGAAATTTTAGATAAATCAATTGAGTCTGTCAAAAACGGGGATGTACTTCAAACAATTGACTCTTTTGAACAATTAACAAGTCCAGCCAAACATGGCAATACAATGATTGAGCAATTTTTTGATCAGCATCGTGATTTGAGATTGTATCAAATCAGATTGAGAGACCAAGGACAGGAATATCTTGATTCACATAAGTCAGAATTGACTAATTTGCTCGAAGACATTATTGAAAAAGTACGAAGTGGTCCTTTATCCAGAACAATCTAGGATAAGAAGCAATTACCTTTTTCAGATTTTTTACTGAAATCTGTTCTTCAATTTCTGCTGAACCCTTTTTAATTAGTTGTTTTTGTTTACAATTTCGTGAATTGTGTCCATATTTGATTCAAAATATATTGAAACAAAGTACATTGTCCCATATTTTTACCCAGGGTGAAATCAAATATTCTTATTTACAGGTCAACGAGATGTTGAGCACTTATAATCAAGTTGTAAAGCTTCTGCAGTACGGTTTATGTTAATTGGGGTATCCTGCAGCAGGTTAGTATTCTTGATTCTATTTTCTCCACCCTTTGAGCATGCGAAAAGATACCAAAATAGTCGCCTGGCAGCGGGATCTGACATTTCTAATAATTACTATATGCTTTTAATTGAAATTTGAACTCATTCGGATGATCATTATACACATAATATTAATACGAGGTACACCGTTAATTATACTATGGAAAAGATTTTCGCCGAGTCAAGCGAGAAGGAAATAACCAGAACTATAGCAAATATGTTCAATGAAACTTTGATTGAATATAGTGATTGCGATGTAATTATCATTGGGGCTGGACCAGCAGGACTGATGGCTGGAAGAGAGTTATGCAAAAATGGAGTTCACACCCTCATAATAGAACAAAATAACTATGTCGGTGGGGGATATTGGGTAGGAGGATACATGATGAATCCCGTGACGGTCAGATATCCAGCAAATAAAATATGGGATGAACTTGGAGTACCCTACAGAAAAATTTCGGATTCATTATATGCGACATGGGGACCTCACGCATGTTCAAAGCTAATCGCATCTGCATGTGATTCGGGTGTAAGATTCCTCCAGCTTACTAAATTTGACGACTTGGTACTGAAAAATGAAAGGGTGGGTGGAGTTGTCATAAACTGGATGCCTGTTTCTGCGTTACCGAGAAATATTACATGCGTAGACCCTGTTGCCCTCGAATCAAAAATAGTAATAGATGCGTCAGGGCATGACTCCGTAGCCGTAAAGAGATTAATGGATAGAGGATATTTGAAGTGGAAAGGAATGGAACCTATGTCGGTCTCAGGAGAAGATGCGGTTGTTGAATATACAGGGGAAGTTTATCCTGGATTAATAGCTGCCGGAATGTCAGCAACAGAAACACATGGATTACCTAGAATGGGGCCTACATTTGGATCAATGTTGTTATCTGGTAGGAAAGCAGCACAAGTTGCTCTAAATAAATTAAAGAAAATACCAAATCCTGATATAAAGATAAACTAGGGTAGAGTTAAAGTGATTCGCATATAATAATTATCATAGATGCGTCTCTACTCCTGCCCTTACTAGAGTTCGAGGAAAATTCACAAGAGTTTAATCGCAAGTCTGGTCATTTGTCAATTATTTCAACATGAACAAGGCTATATTGTAAACAATACGGTGATTAATCGGTCAGACAAAGTTTAGGATACAGCTCACTTACAAAAGATACGAAATTCACCACGCGATATTAACTTGAAAGTTACATTACTGCCATCAAAGAAACTACTCTGGAATTATTAATGAAAAACAGATGTAACTAAACCATGTAAACGTTATATTTGAAGATAATTTAGGATGCTCTCGTTACGAAAATGACACGAAAGACCATGCTAGACAATTAATTTGCGGTTTGCAAACTTTAATAACTATTTTTGGCCTTATCGAAGGTACCGGCAAACCAAAAGGGCATTATTTCAGAAAATGCTAAAAGATTTGCTCTCTATTAATAGTAAAGAAAGAGACCAGGAGTTTGCCATTAGTTAATGTTAGCTTTATCTTTGTCAGCTCGTATATTGAATGAAAATGCAAATCAGGCCATTTTTTCCTTAGTAATGGTAACTCAATTTAATCTATATATCACTGTAAATGTTTCATGCCTCTTTGTGAAGAATTGGTTTATAATCGTGTGATAATTTCGGTACTATGCAAAGAACATATAGATATATTGGATAAAGTTAAACAATAATTTGAGAAATTTTTAACAAGCCCATTAATTCTAGCAATATTATCGTTCCTTCCACTATAAATCAAACAACCGATCTGTTTACTTCCGAACAAATTATTAATTGGTTAAATCATTCTCCAGTTAATCATACATGTCAAAAAATGCAAAACATGATTCCGATACCTCTTCAGAAGCACGGGACCAGTATGATGTAATAATTATAGGCTCCGGACCGGCGGGTTTTACGGCAGGCGTCTATACATCGCGCGCAAAGCTGAAGGTTCTGATAATTACTGGGTCCCTTCCTGGCGGCCAACTTATGACTACTAGTGAAGTTGAAAATTATCCAGGTTTCCCCAATGGTATTTTTGGACCAGAGCTTATGATGAATATGAGACAACAAGCTGAGCGGTTTGGTACCACAATAATCGATGATGAAGTTGTAAAAGTAAATTTCAAGAATCATCCGTTTCGCATATCAACTCACTCTGAAAGTTTTGAAGGCAGGGCGATATTACTTTGTACTGGAGCATCTCCTAGAAAATTGGGCATAAACGGTGAAGAAGAATTTGGGGGAAGGGGTGTTTCCTATTGCGCTACTTGTGATGGGCCGTTCTTCAAAGGTGAAGAGATCGCGGTAATTGGCGGGGGTGATACTGCAATTGAAGAGGCAACATTCCTTACTAAATTTGGTAAATCAGTCAAGATTATTCACAGGAGAGACTTCTTGCGAGCCAGCAAAATCCTACAAGAAAAGGCATTCGAAAACTCGAAAATTCAAATCATATGGAACCACGTCGTGACAGGAATCAGCGGTAATAAGAAGATAGAAAGCATAGACATAAAGGATCTAACTACAGGCATGACAAGTAATTTATCAGTAGGAGGCCTTTTTGTAGCAATTGGTCATGAACCGAATACTTCAATTTTCAAAGATCAATTAGAGTTGGATGACAAAGGCTATGTAGTTCTCAAAGAAAATACTAAAACTAGTGTAGAAGGAATTTTTGCCGCTGGCGATGTTCATGATTATCGTTATAGGCAAGCGGTAACAGCTGCGGGATTTGGGTGTATGGCGGCGCTGGATGTTGAAAAATGGTTAAGTGAAAATAAATTTCCCAAATGAACTATGTCTTAATATATAATTCCGGCAATTTCTCCAATGCAGAAGCATAGTCACTTTCTACAAGTATATTTTGCTCTTTATACAGACTTTTGAATTTTCTGCCGTCATCAGCAAAAATACCTACTATATTCCCCTTTTCAATTCCCTTTGAAAACTTTAACATTGAAGACATAACTGATCCTGAAGATGGCCCTACGAACAAGCCTTCTTTTCTTAGTAGATCCTTAACTGCGTCAAATGAATCCTGATTTGTAGCAGTCATCCATTGGTCAACTATGTCTTCTCTACGTTTGAAGAGACCTGGCATCGATGATTCTTCAAAGTTTCTCAACCCTTGAAGCAGATGATTCTGTTGGGCTTGAATAGCGATAACCTTTATATTTTTATTCTTCTCCTTAAGAAAAGTGCCAGTTCCTGTTATAGTGCCTCCTGTCCCACAGCCTGTAAAGAAATGCGTTACTTTGCCATAAGTTTGTTCCCAAATTTCAGGACCGGTACTCTCGTAGTGTGATAAGAAATTTGAATCATTTTCATATTGGTTTGGCATATAATAAACGTCGGTTCTTGGTTTTGCTATGGCCATAGCAAGAGCAATACTTTGATCGGTTCCTGCTCCAACGCGTGGACACAAATCGTCTGAAGTTTCATGGAGCACCGCTCCGAGATTTTTCAGAATCCTTTTGGTTTCCTCACTAACCTTCTCGGGAATAACAATTTCAACTTTGTAACCCATCGAGGAGGCAATACCAGTTAGTGCGATTCCAGTATTTCCAGAAGTAGGCTCAATAATTATGCTCTTATTTTTTACGAGTAAACCTTTCTTTTCAGCGTCCTTAATCATCCAATATGCCGCTCTATCTTTGACAGAACCGAATGGATTGTACCATTCTAATTTTGCATAAAATTTAATATTTTCATTTGAATAAGATGAGAGCTCATATAATGGAGTATTACCTATACGTTGTAGTATTTCGGGTCCAATTATAGATGTCATTCAAATCACTTTGTTTTCTTTATTACAAATTCTAAATCGTTATCTTTTTTTTCCACAGATAACAAATTATGACCAGTTTTTTGTGCCCATCTTGTTATATCTTCCTCTGATTCAGGGTCGTCAGCTATAATCTTTAGTTTGTCACCGATACCCAGTTTTTCTATTTCAATTTTAGTCCTGAAAACTGGTTCTGGACAATAAAGTCCTCTAACGTCTATAACTTTATCAAACGTTTTATTAGCTCCAGTTTCCGCTGTCATATTCATTCCTTACACTGTTACTCAGGGTCCTGTTGATATTAAATGTTTATAGAACGCCCTCAATCGTATTATGTATTGTAGAATACCACCAAATGTTCCACATTTTTCAGATTTTTGTAATTTGGAATCATCTAAATAGATCATCTTTTTTTAATCTAATGAGCTTTGATATTGAAGAATCATAAGATGTAAAATCGTAACCCCTGACGATTGTTACAGGTACACGGGATGATTTACACATGACAAGTTCAGCAGCAGAGGCTATTTCATCAGCAATTGCAATTTCGGTGATCCTCAGAACATTCCCATACATATCGAGTTTTCCAATATAACTCTTGATTGGATCGATTCCCGCTATTCCAATTGCAATATTAACTTGAGCCGTCCTAAACGGTCTACCAAAAGTATCAGAAATAATTACTCCTACAGTCGCCTTGGTTCTTGAGTTTAGATCATCTCTTATTTTTCTAGCCGATTTATCTGGATCATCTGGTAACAATACAACATGATTAGATAATTTTCCTACATTACTGGTATCAATTCCTGCGTTAGCGCAAACAAATCCATGTTTAGTTTCTGTGATAATAATGTCACGTTCTATTCTGACTATTTCGTTGGATTGAGAAATAATAAGCTCCACCAGTCTCGGATCCTTACCAGTCTGTGAAGAAATTTTTTTTGATTCTTCAGAAGGAACTATTTTTGTCAGATCGGTAATTTTACCTTCTGCCTTTGAAATTATTTTGTGTGTAATAACAACTACATCATTCTCTTGTAAGGACTCATTTTTTTCTTTGAGTGAGTTTATTATAATATTGGTAATGTCGTCGCCATAGATTATATCATCTTGAATTGTGATTGGAATTATTTGTATCTTAGTTAAATCATCCATGTTGAACATTTAATATTTTATGAATATCGATTTCATAATTGAGTCTCTATGGTCTTACCAAATTTCTTTTCTAAAAGACTTAACAAGATGGACAAATCCCTAATTTCAATTGTAGTGTCTGCCCTTTGTTTCACGATTTCAACGGGACAAAACCCAACTGTATATCCAGCAATATCAAACAATTTCAAGTCATTTGCTCCATCAACCACTACTACAATGTCTTGCTTTTTTATTCCCCATTCCTGGATTATCGATTTTACTACCATACCCTTATCGGAACTAACATTAATTTTTACGCCGTCTAGCCTACCATCTATAAAAATCAGTTCGTTTGAAAAGATTTTATCCAAACATAATTCCTCCTTGAGTTTGTCTGTGATTATGGTGAAACCTCCAGAAACGGCGATTAACTTCCATCCCGCTTTTTTAAGTGAATAGCAAAGTTTTCTTGCTCCAGGCATTATTTCTAAATTATCGGCAATATACTTTGCATCTTCAAATGAAGTACCTCGTAATGAATTGACTCGTCTATAGAGACCTTCTTCCCAATCGATTTCTCCTCTTATGCCTTGTTTTGTAATATCCCAGATTTCTTTTTCTTTTTCTGGACCGAGTTTCTGTGCAAGAACGGGTAGATACTCTGCATTGAGAAGTACACCTTCTACGTCGAAGATTATCAGCATTTTAACTGTTAGTCGAGAAGAGTTACTTTACAATATATTAAGTTTATTTAACATTTAACAATTCATTAGAGTCCCATTTCTGCTCTCATACTTTGTCTGTTCGAGGAAGTTCGTTACTAACTGTTATGAATTTTCAACAAATTGCTATGTCTAGAGATTCTCTAACTATTTGTTTATACTGAAGCTGTCCAATATGTTTCCAGCGTGAGAGATGAATTGTCCAGATAAGGTATGGCTATTTATTGTTATTTTTTCAATTCCAAAATTTTTATCATCTTGATACAAGACACCACCACCACTTCTCTCGCCATTTATGACATAGTGTGATTCTCCTCCCGTACCAGCTTGAATAAATACAGTCGCCTTATCTGGGAACTTTATCCTTTCATAATTATGATTATGTCCATAGATAACCAAATCCACTCCATATTTGTCAAAGAGTGGCTGTAACTCATCTGCCAGCGCTTTTTCTTCTGGATGAGTTGATGGACTAGTATATAGTGGCTTATGCATTACAACAATCTTCCAGGGTTGTTTTGTAGCTTTCAATTCGTTTTCTAAGAACATAACATTTGAAGAAACAGAATCCTCGGTATTGAGCAATATGATTCTCGCCAAGCCAGCATCAAATGCATACAGCATAGAAGGTTGTCCGAATAATTTTGCATAGGAACTAGTGTCATGATTTCCTTGCGGGCCCTTAAACGGAATGCCTTTAGCTTTTAAAGCATCAACAACTGGTATAAAGTCGCCCACACTACCGTATGAATAATCACCAAGGCCAAGCGATAGATTCACTTTATTATTTATCATCAAGCCCACTGTTTTTTCCCAGTTATCATTATGCGCCGAACCCCAGTCACCGGCTGCTCCAATATAGTAATTTGAAGAAATAGAAATTACATTTATGGCACCTATGGATATTTCAGTTATGCTAGCATAGGAATTTTGGGTGTTCCCATTCACTGTTATCCTTAGGTATCTTGCATTAGTATCTGGAACTTTATATTTTTCAGAATCCAGTGTTGAACCGCTACTCTTGCTACTTAAAATATCAGAAAACTTCTCTCCATCATTGGATGCTGATATTATAAAATTATTCTGTCTCTCATTTCCTTTATACCATGCAATGTTAACACTACAAATATTCTTGCTTGTACCTAAATCCAATTGTATCCATGAACCTACGCCGTCATTAGACCATCTGGTATCAAGATTATTATCAAGAGCATTAGAACCAGGAAATCCAACCTGACTACCTGAAGTCTTTGCATTTTGAATAGGGGTGTCTACACACTCACTTTGTGACTGATTTGGAGATACTTCAACTTTTGTCTCGGCAATACTTGCGTAATTGTTTTGCGTATTACCATTTACAGTAATTTTTACGTATCGCGCAACACTATCGGCAAATATATAATCCTCATAGGAGAGTGATTTTCCACTACTCTTTGAAGAGAGTACGGTTTTGTATGATTTTCCATCTAGAGATGTTGAAATTTCGAAATTATTTTGACGCTGATTTCCTTTATACCACGCAATATCAACGCTGCAAATATTCTTGCTTGTTCCTAAATCCAATTGTATCCATGAGCCTACGCCGTAATTAGACCATATAGTATTAGCATTATTATCGACCGCGTTAGTAGATGGAAATCCAGCTTGGCTACTACTTGCAATTACTTTTGAGATTTGACTTGCAACACAAGATTCTGTGATGGCTTTGTAACCATTAATTTTTAATTCGCTTATACTGACCCAGTTGTTTTGAGTGTTACCATTAACTGTAACCCTGACATATCTGCCTGCTTTTGCTTCAAAATTATAGTTCTGCTCAGATAATGAGGTACCATCACTTTTACCAGAGTAAACATTAGTAAATGTTTTACCATCTTTAGAAATAGATATAACGAATGAATCTATGCGTTCGTCTCCCCTATGCCAGTTAATACCCAAACTACAAATAACGTAATCCTGGCCTAAGTCGGTTTGTATCCATGATCCTAAACCTAGATTGGACCAGCGTGTATTAATGTTCTGATCAATGGCATGGGATGGTGGATTTAAAGTATCGGAACCGGTGGCAGTAATACCACTAACGGGCAACGCTGAACAAGTCTTTGAGGAACTAAATGGATTGAATTGCCCATAGATGTGAGCTTGTTGAACAAACGCATTTGTAGAAATAAGAACTAAACAAATAATCAGAGAAACATAAAGATTCAATTGATAGCTTACCCGCACGAAACGTGAAGCATGTTTTAATATCTTTATCACGGTTATCTGATTCTGAAGTGATATAATTACATGCTATTTAATTTTTATTGACTGAACATTACATTTTTACAAAATATTTTAAGCGTCGGACAAATTAAGATTAGGATTGTTGAGAGACCCAGCAACTTCAGTAGATTTTTTTTGGATATGTAGAATCAACCATCAGATATTGCCCCAATTTGTATCTCATGAAGCATATGTTTTCATACTTGTTCTTAATCTTGAACTCAATCAAAGTTTTACAATTTTTAATAATTCATTAATGAAGCCTACCAATATGCACTCTCACTAGGTTCGCTCTTAGTGTAATTTTTCTCAACACGGAGGTATTCTTTTATCCCTTCAAGATTTCTAAAAACGCCCTCAGGCGCAATTAATGCAGGTGCCCTTGTAGTTGGTAAATCTACACAACAATTATGTTCAAAATTCTTAATGTGATACTCCACAAATTTGATATTGTTAAATTCCAATATTTCAATTGCCAATTTGGAATTCTCACCGTCATCAATTAGCAATACAGGTTTACGTGCAACCATATCCTCAATAATCTGTTACGATATATTTATTCTCAATTGTGGTTTAGAAGTACTAATAAAATTTGGCAAAATAAATATCCAAGGGTGTCAGTCATTTGTCTCGTTATCGAATTTCGTACCATGTTGTTGAAAAATACATGCTAAATGGCAACTCAGTAAAGAATTTAGTAGATACTATTCTCAAGTAGAATATTGATAGCCATCCTAAATCTCAAATTTCCATTTGAACTTAAGGATGATCAACTACAAGCAGTGGATGCGTGGTTAAATAGTAAGTATCGGGGTTCAATAATTTACAGTACTGGGACTGGAAAAACTGAAATTGCATTTGAATGCGCACGAAGATTAGCAGAAATTAAGTACAGTAATGCCCTTCTACTATCTTCTAAAGGTAAAAAGACAGGTGATTCAGCTCAAATTTTTAGAATCTTGTTAATAGTACCAAGAATTGTACTTATTGACCAGAACGTAAATCGACTACTTAAATACGGATTATCTAGGGAGTCCATTGGAACTTACTTTGGAGAACATAAGGATATAAGGGAAATTACTGTTAGCACGTACCAGAGTGTCATAAATCGCTTAGACTTGATTAGAGAGTCGGATATGATTATTCTCGATGAAATCCATTTTCTAAGTGAAACAGCCAAAGAATTTAGCAGAATATTTCAAATAATAGAAGAAGATCCTACAAAGGGGGTATTAGGATTAACAGCTACCATAAATGAGAATGATTCTCGCTATAACACTATAATTAGAACTTTGCCTCCTGTAAAAAAATATTTAATCAAAGATGCGGTAACAGATGGAAGGTTGGCCAAACCGCAGGTTGTTCCCATACCAGTAAATTTTACTGCTTCTGAGAAAAAAATCTATACTGAAACTTCAGCAAAGATATCTTCCCTATCACGCAAACTTGGAGTATTTGATCCTAAGAGGATATCAATTTTACTTTTCAAAGGTGGATATAATGCAAAATTGGCCAAGTTGTGGTTTGAAAATGTTAGAATAAGGAAAGAATTACTTAGCTCCGCACAAAACAAAATGCTGGCGGCTGTAACTATCGTAAGGAAGCATCCATCAGAACCCATAATGATCTTTAGTGAAACAGTTGATTCTATAAAAAAATTAGAAAGCATATTGGAATCAAATGGAATAATCTCTAGATCTATCCATAATAAAATACCAGCTACTCAGAGAAAGAAAATTTTGGAAGAATGGGGCAGAGAATATTTTCCATTGTTATCTGTCCATACTCTTGAAATAGGATATGACATTCCTGAAGTCAGAATAGCAATAATAATCTCAAATAGTTCAAATTTTAATCAAGCCGCACAAAGAATTGGCAGAGTGATTAGAAAAACAAGCAGAAAGAATTATGCGCTGGTATATGTGATTTATATAAGAGATTCCAAAGACACCAGTACCCTTAGAATGGTAAAGTCTACTATCGACATTTCGGACAGAGATAATCAACTAAAATTGACGTCATTTAGAACCTGATGTTACGATAGATATTTGTAAAGTTCCACTACAGAATACCCAGGATGCATAATAAAATAAAATGAGCTTGAAACTTAATTCATTATATTTCTGTGTCTTTTCTCACTTGTTAAAGATTCTGAAGTACCACTTGATATTATTTCAATCAATTTTGCCTGATTTTTATCATTTTTTGGTCTTAATAACCTTCCCAACCTTTGGATAAACTCCCTGCTACTACCAGTTCCACTTACTAAAATTCCCAGTTGTGCATCGGGAACATCAATTCCTTCATCCAATACTCTTGAGGTAACAATTGCTTTATATCTACCGTCTTTAAATCCGTTAATGACGTCCTCTCTTTCCTCTTTAGAGGACTTGTGTGTTATAAATGGAATAAGAAAAACATTTGATATGTCATAGACCAGCTTGTTATGTTGTGTGAATATTATTGTCTTGATATCTTTGTTTTCACATAATATCTTCCTAATTTCATCAATTTTTGACCTACTATTGAGTGCAAGATCCATTGCTTTGTTCCTTGCTAGTAAGGCATGTCTTGCCACAATATTTTTTGATGAGATGATGATTAATCGCTTGAATGCGCCGCGAGAATTCATTTTAAGTCCGATTTTTTTTAAACATGTATGATATATCCTCATATTTTCTTTATATTTCAAATATTCTTCTGCTGACATGAACGTTTGTCTTTTTTCAATAGTATAATTTGCAAGATAATTATTTTTGGCTAGTTCTTTTGCTGTAATTTGAAATACAGTTTTTCCAATTAAGAAAGGAAAGTCTTCCTCCAAATGATCTTCACGTTCTATAGTAGCGGTAAGTCCTAATCTGAACGGTGCTACAAATGTTTCTGCAATAAGCCTATATGATGGGGCAGGTAAATGATGTACCTCATCAAAAATCAATAACATAAACCTGTTTCCAATTAAATGTCCCTTAATATATGCAGAATCATAAGTTGATACGGTAATCGGTTGTAAATTTTCAAGTCCTCCTCCAATATTTCCTATTTCAATATTGAAATTTAATGACAGTATTTCTGTCCACTGTTTAATTAGATCAAGCGTAGGTACGATTATCAGTGTTGGAGAATTAACAATTTCAATAATTTTTAACGCAATTATCGTTTTGCCAGCCCCTGTTGGCAGTACTATTGATCCCCTTTTATTAAAACACCAATTTTCAATTGCTTCCTGCTGGTAATCACGCAGCTTAATCTTCAATTTGGGAAGATTCCCGAGGGGTAACAAATCCAGAACTTTGTCCTCATATCTTACGTTCCTTTCATTGAGATATTGAGTTATTTTTTTATAGTTTATACCATTGGAATACAAACAGTTATCCTTTGAATTGACTTTAGAATAGGGCAAACTATCAACTCCCTTTACTACAATAGTTCCTTTTTGATATTCAAGCGTAACATGGCTATAACTCAATTTGTTATATTTTGTTGCTGATCATTTTTAAATTATATCAGAAATCATGAATTCATTACTTTTGCCGAGTTGCCACTGTAGAGATAATCGTGCATATTACGTAAGGCAAACTAATTATTATAAAAAAATAGAGTTCTAAGATAGCTAAATCATTAATGAAGCGGCATTCAAATCCACATAGAAGGTTCATTACTAAAAACTGTTGTTCTTTGAAGTAGATCTAACTCGATATGGATTTTCTCACGAAGCATTTTGTTTGATTGTATCGATTTGGTATTTGTTAATTTATTCTTGGCTTCATTCTGCATAGTCTCTCTACCTTTTTCTTTCCCTATAATATTCTTGAATAGCCCTCTCAATTCATGGGTTAGATCTGGTTGATTTTCCAACTGGTCTATTTTTGAATTCATCGTTATTACTAAAAACCAGTCTTCCTAATAATAATCCATAGTTAAAACTATTTGTCAAAGGACATAATGGATTTGAATAAGTTGAATTGCCGTATTAATATGAAAAGATTATTCTGAGTACAACTATCCTGGAAGTGGATTTAACTTGAGTGTATCACAAATAAAATCATGAATATATTCAATAATGACTTTTCAAGGTATGTGGCATGACAATATATGTAAGCTTCAATATTAACAGGTAACAAGAGATATCTGGTGTGCATGTCTATCGATACAATTGACAGGATTAGAGAGGAAGTTATCAATTGCAGACTATGTAGCTTGTGCAAAAATAGAACAAATGCAGTTCCTGGCGAGGGTAATTTTAAAGCTAGTATCATGTTTGTTGGAGAGGCTCCAGGGAGGAACGAAGATGAGAAAGGTAGACCATTTGTTGGGTTAGCAGGAAAAATCCTTGACGAAACTTTAGCCAAAGTAGGTATAGTTAGATCAAGAATTTTTGTGACTAATATTGTAAAATGTAGACCTCCTCAAAATAGAGTTCCCACAGAAGATGAGCGACGTGTTTGCTGTAAGTATCTCGATAGAGAATTATCAATTATCTCGCCCAGAATTATTTGCGTACTTGGTAGAACGGCCTTTCAATCTTTAATTGGTGTTGGAAACATACTTGCAAACCGTGGAAAGTTGATTGAAAAAGATAGGAAACTCTTTTTCATTACAATACACCCAGCAGCAATAATTTACAATAATAAACTTCGCTGCACGCTAGAGAATGATATGCAAACATTAGTTTCTGAATGCAAACGACTAAACATTCCTATATAATATCCAAAAGAATTATCGATTAATCGTTATCATTTTTAGAAATTTTCAGCTTTGGTTTTGAGAGCTATGTTCATTTTATCAAAACTCTCCCTGAGATCTTCATCCAGCTTATCGCCAACTAATTTCACACCCAATCCTGTGAATATTTCTTTGTGTATGAATGAAACTTTATTGTCAGTAGATTTTTCAATAATAAAAATTCGTTCGCCATCAAATATGCCAGGCAAAAATGATTTTCCTTTCCATCTGAGCTCTTTGTTTATTTCTAATCTAGTTATCGTAGGATAATATGTTCTCTGTTTTCCCCTCACAGTTTGAATCTTGACCATAATTTTAGATCCTAATTTAGCGTCGCCAACTACCTTTATCATAAATGGATTCCATGATTCGTACTCTTCAAAATTGATAAGAATCTTCCAAATTTTTTCAGGTGTTGAATTAGCCTTGATTTGCGTTTCTATTGTCTTCAATTACTCTAAATAATAAGTTTTGATTCTCAATAATGAATCTTTTGATAAATTGCAAAAACTCAGGTGTTGATCTGGAGCCGAATTAGAATACTAGTATTCGTAATTCTTTGTACTTAGATCAACTTTGGTAATTTATCCTGAAAACAAACCCATCATTAAAACTAATCAAATAAAGATAACCTATTCATAGTATGGTTTTTCAGTGGATCCATAGATGGAAATAATTTGCGATACCAGCTTCCTCATTGCATTAGTTTCGAATCCTATCAAATGTTTGGATAGAATTGAAAACGAAATTGGAAAATTAAAATTTGTAGTCCCTACCTTTGTTCTTGAAGAACTTTATTCTATGGAAAAAAAATCAGGACCCAAGAAGTCTATGTTTGCAAGAACTGCAATTCGCATATCTAAATTGCAATTTGAAATCAAGGACATCGGCAAATCAAAAAATGTAGATAGTGAAATTCTATATTATGCAACCAAAAACAGAAAATTTGGTGTGGCTACGCTAGATAGTGATTTATTGAAGAGATTGAGAATGGCTGATGTGACTACAATTACCCTATCCAAGAATAAGATGATAATAGCGAATCGATATTTTGAAGGGTAGCTTTAAATCGTCAATCTATTTTTTATTATGCATGTTTGAGTACAATAAATTAGGTATAACATGGAGCGGCCATGCTGGATTCAACATCATATTTGGCAATAAGAAAGTATACATTGATCCCTACAAATTGAGTAAAAAGTACCAAAACATCTTTGATGCAGATCTTGTGCTTATAACCCACAATCATTTTGATCATTTATCAATAGAGGACTTGAAAAATATCATTAATGAAAGAACAGTTATTGTTTCTGCTCAAGAGTGCCTATCACAATTGAAATCTCTTAGAGTCAAAGAATCAATTGGGATTGATCCCCGTGACAATGTGAAGGTAGATGATTTAAGAATAGAAACAGTTCCGGCATATAATGTGGACAAGGATTTTCATCCAAAGAATGACAAAAAAATTGGATTCATAGTTGAATTTGGTAATGACCGATTGTATCACACTGGAGATTCTGATATAATTCCAGAAATGAAGGACATAAAGCCAAGTGTTTTACTAATACCTGTTTCCGGAACTTATGTTATGACTGCTGAGGAAGCGTCCAAGGCAGTCAATGAATTAATTAGTCCTAAAATCGCCATTCCAATGCATTATGGTACAATTGTAGGTAATAAAGAAGATGCGATACGATTCTCACAACTGGTCACAGTATGTGAAACAAAGATTTTGGAATCAGAGTAGCAAAATATTCTTTGCAAAAATTAAGACTTATATACGATCTGTTTTTCTAATATCATTGAAAATGGCAGCTAAAAAGAAATCGAAGTCTGCAAAGTCCGCTAAGAAAGGAACCAAAACAACGAAAAAGAGGTAATACTTTTGCAGTCACAGTTCGGTCTAATTCCCCCCCTTCTTTTATTAGAAACATTATAACAAAATTCTGTCAACAAATATTTTGGAGTGTTTATTTTTGCAAGTGCGTTATCCAAAATTTTTCCAGTACGTTAAAAAATGAGTGCAATCAACAAGCATTATTATGTTATCTGAAGACAGAGTCTTGTTTCATCTTGGAAGTTACAATTTTAATGTAAGGCATTTGTTAGTTATTGCAGTATTAGTTATTGCATTTACTACAGCTTTTATCATGCGTTCTTTCCCAATTAAGTATGGTTTTTATCTAAATGAATTCGATCCATATTTTGATTATAGAGCAACTAAGTATATCGTAGATAATGGTCTCGATGCTTATCTGAAATGGCATGATAATATGTCATGGTATCCCGAAGGTCGAAACATTCCAGAGACATCGCAAGTTGGATTACATATAACAGCCGCTTATCTCTACAAGATCTTTGGAGGAAATAGTTCTATTTTAGATTTTACAATATTATTGCCGGTCGTGGTAGGATCACTAACCACAATTGTTGTTTTTGCACTCGTAAGAGCATTGGGTGGCACCACAGCTGGCCTATTTTCCGCATTATTAATTGCTTTCACTCCGGCTATTATTCAACGCGGAAATTTAGGTTGGTTCAAATCTGAACCTCTTGGTCTGTTCTTCGCACTTTTGGCTTTGTACTTACTTATCTCTGCAATGAAACATAAACCCAAGATTGCTATTATAAAAGCGATAGTTGGCGGTTTATTATTAGGTCTTGCTAATGCTTCATGGGGTGGCATCCAATACTTTAGTATTCCAATTTCCATATTCTTTTTTGCAGTAACTTTTTTGAGAAATGATTTAAAGACTCCACTAATTGTTGCCATTTTGTTCACAGCAGCTGCGCTGCTATCAGCAGGATTGTCTCCGAGACCTGGTATTTCGTTTGTATTTGGACTTCCAGGCATTGCCCTCATAGGTGGTACAGTATTTCTAATAATATCGTCAGTTGTGAAGAGGTTAAGTTCATCGAATACTTTCATAAGAAATAATTGGATCTTACTTGGAGGTTTCTTTGCAATCGCTATTGGGATAATTTTATCTGGAAGTTTTCATGGATCCTCATTTAGATATCTAAATGCAGTCAATCCGTTTCTTTCTTCTCAAAATCCTCTCGTTGAATCCGTTGCGGAGCATTTTACTCCCACTTTGGTAGAATATTTCACCGATTATTCAATTCTAATAATGTTTGCTGGATTTGGGGCATTCATGGCATTTAGACACAGAAATGACATGTCCTTTTTTGCATTAATCATTGGAATAACTGCAGTCTACGTAAGTGCTACATTTGCTAGATTACTTGTATTTTCATCAATCGGAATCATACTATTAGCTGGACTAGGACTGTATGAAATTACAAGTAGCATAATTAACTATAGGGTCTCACCGGAAGCCTCACATAAAAAGAAGAAAAGGACAGAAGGCGAAAAAATTACTCATATGAATAGATCATTAAAAATTGTCTATTCAATAATACTTGTTCTTTTAATTTCAATTCCTGTTCTGGACAATGGAATATTATTCCCACAAAATTCGAACTGGATAAGCTCTGCTGACATTCCACCATCTATTGCAAATGGTGGTACTGGATTTAGAATCAAGACTGATGATTGGATAAACGCATTGGATTGGATCTCAGCCAATACATCATCTAAATCAGTAATTGCGTCTTGGTGGGATTATGGCTACTGGATAACTACATTAGGAAATAGAACAAGTTTAGCCGACAATGCCACTATTAACCAAACGCGTATAGCAACAATCGCAAAGATGTTCATGGATCAAACTGAGAATGGCATTAAAATTGCAAAGGATCTAAAGTCCGACTATATTGTAGTATACATTGTCGGACAGCGATTTACTGGAATGAATGGTAGTGCGCTGTACGTATTAGGAAACGGAGGAGACGAAAGCAAAAAACAGTGGTTTATACGAATTGGGGGATTTGATGAAAATAAGTATCTTGAACAAGATGGTTTTACTCCAACCCAGTTCTTTTGGAATAGTACACTACTTGGACAATTAATCCCCTTCACACCTGTGTCCTATATATTAAATGGTGCCCCATCAAGCCAATATCAGCCAGGAGCAACCGCGATTTATTCAAAAGACGTCAAATACCCTGAAAATGGTAATGCAGAACAACCCCTGAAATTGGTTTACTCATCAGCTAGCTTCAAGAGTGACAGACCGGGTCTATTCTTCGCCGTATTGATATACCAAGTAAACCATAATTATATACCCAAAACCACGTCGGACCCATATCACGAGGTAATTGATAAGGAGAAATTTTCATTAAACACTACCAGTCCTAGTATCAATATGAAATCAAATAATGAATCTAAATTAGCTGTGATAGATACAACTCAGGGACCTATAACTATTGAATTCTTTCCAGAAATAGCTCCTATGCATGTCTCAAATTTTGAAAAACTCGCAAATTCTGGATTCTACAACGGGACTGTATTCCACAGAATCATCAAAGGATTTGTAATTCAAGGTGGGGATCCAAATACAAAAAATATGACTGATAAGGCTGCGTGGGGAACAGGCGGTCCGGGATATAACATCAAGGCGGAATTTAGTAACATACCACATGACAGAGGAATCGTTTCCATGGCACGATCATCAGATCCAAATAGTGCAGGCTCGCAATTCTTCATTGTTTTAAATGATTCTAGATTTTTGGATAATCAATATACGGTGTTTGGAAGAGTAGTAAATGGGATGGATGTGGTTGATAAAATCGCTGCATTACCAACAATACAAAATGATCAACCGCAAGATCCAAATTTAGCCAAAATTCTTTCGATAAAAGTAGTGGATAGAAATTCTACAGCTTTGAAAAATTGAACAGACCATAAATTGACTTCAGACGTGGTTTATGTCATAAGTGCAGCGTAGATGAATGGTAACAGTGTGGTTGCCTCTCCATGTATTGTTGTTTGCTTCGCTTTTCCCTTTACCTTCCCCCACGAAATTGCTTCTGCAATTAAGGCGCCACTCAAACTACCATCCCACTCAGAAGCTGTTGTTATAGATACTGCATAATCAAGACCTCCTCTAAACTGGTTCCACCAGAGTGTATGATGTTTGGAAATTCCTCCACCGATGATGAAAGCCCCCGTTTTGCTCGCATCATAAACCAAGTCTGATAATCTGGTTTCATCCAAGAGTAAGTTTACATTAAAGTTCTTGTGTTTCTGATAAAAGAACCAGATTTGGCTTCCAACAGCGCCATCTACAATACCTGGAACTATGACTGGAATATCATTCTTATTGGCCCAATACAAAAATGAACTCTCATCTAGAGTGCTCCCGATCTTCTTTGTTAATTCAAAGGTAGATACACTATGTACTCCATTTTGGTACAGATCGTTTAGACAATCCTGCACATTTTTTTCAATTACTGGACCATAATTATTTTGAGGTACAAGTACATTTCCCAGTCTATGTATATTCCTTTTATAAAGTATGCCATCATCCATTCGAAGGTCTCCAGAGTAGTACTTTGTACTTGTTCGGGCAATATCATGGTCCAACGCGCCACATGTCGTAATGACGCAATCAAACATCTTACGTTTCAACATATCCTTGATAATACCTCTTGCTCCAGTTGAGATTATTGAACCTACAAAAGACAAGAATTTTGTACAGTTCTTGTCCTTTGTCATCGCACGAATTATTTTTATTCCATCCCAAAGATTTTTAGATTCAAAACCACCAGAATTAGCCATTCCGTCAATTAGTAAAGAAATGGAATTTGATTCAATACTGTAATCGCGTACTGAATCACTCAAGATATTCTTATATAGTCTCTTTGTTCGCTTTGATTTCATTTTTCTACAGTTTAGTTTTTAATTATATATTATTATTATCTGTTTCATAGCAAATAATAATTGTACAATATATTTTAAGATATATTATACTCTTCGAGTTAAAAATTGGAGATTAGTAATGACTTTCGGCTTTTCAATATTTAGTCACATTATTATAATGATAATTTGGTATATTGTCAGATGCGTGTTAGATATTGGCGTTTAGGTGTTAATGACCTTCTAAATTCAACATACCCTATCGAAAAGGCTAATCATTGGGACATTAAATGTCTACAAGGAGAGTACGAACACTTTGGAGTCTTTTGGTTTAGATACGGAACTCCTTTTGATAAGGAATTGATAAGTGGCATATGTTTCTATTATAATGACATACCTCAAGAAAAAGTTCAAAAATTGTTAGATTTTCTACAAGAAAAGTATGGAGGCAAGGCATTATTTAGGCATAGTCGAGTTTTTCTTCAAGGGTCTAGAGAATTTAGTGATAAAGATGAAATAGCTAATCTTGCAAAGGAAATCAGTATTAAGTTCGATGGACCGGTAGAAATTACACTAGAATTTGAAAAAGTTACTTCAGAAGAGCAGGAACAAAATGTCTTTAATTTTCCTTCAGGTAAAGCACTGCCAATTACTGGTTCAGACTAGTAAAATCATTATTAAGAACTCTCAAGTCAAATTGATAATATTACACTAACTAGCTCTCAGTTTTATCTTCTAGGATGGATTTTATTTTCTCTCTTAACTTGGATATACTGACAGGTTTGCTAATAAAATGAGTAACATCGACCGATGGAATAACCTTGCTGAATTCTTCCTTATTAATTTCAAAAGCAGTAATAAATGCAATCTTCATAGTAGGATCATTTTCTTTTATGCGTCTATACAGCTCAAACCCATTTATTTTTGGCATTCTAATGTCAGTAATTACAAGGTCGTAATATTTACGAGGATGATTCTGAAAGTTATTAATTGCCTCATCGCCTTTTGAAAATGTTTCAACCGTAAAATCATTTTTTGACTCTAATCCTCTTTTTATGACCGAAAGGATATCAGATTCGTCGTCCACAATCATTATGCGCGGTGCCGAATTAATTTTTTTACTTTCCGTCATATGTCAAAATTTGATATAATTATCATATATAAATAAGTGTTTACGCATCATTTAGCAAAATCGTGCTGTGATTTTGTCAATTTAAAATATTGATTATTATGCAAAAAATGGTAAATCTCAAAGACGGAATCCTCATTTGGAGAAAATTGATATAGCCATAAAAATAACGACATAAAAATGAGTGAAAAATCAACCTGGTTGAGCCTCTTACAAGAGTCAAAAATTAAGGAATTTAATGAATGGAGAATGGCCAACATCTTTGTGAAGATTGATTTGAGTGGAATGAATTTTTCAGAGGGAGATCTTTCAAATGCGTACCTAAATGGTGTCAAGTGTAACGGAACAGATTTATCAGGATGTAATTTACAAAAGGCCAATTTTGCCCAATCAGAAGTTATGGATACAAACCTTGAAAATGCGAATCTGACGGATGCAATTTTTATCTACGGAATTTTGAAAAATAGTAAATTAATGAATGCTAACCTGACCGGAACAAACTTTATGTGGTCAGATTTGAGAAATTGCGATTTGCGTGGATCAAAATTTAGCAAAACGATTTTTGTTGAAGCAAAACTACAAAATGCAAAATTAGATCCATTAGACAATAAATCTGTTTATATTAAGTTTGCAAAATTTGAATAAAAAATCTACTTCAGTGTATGATGAGGATAATAGACTTGATATAACCAAACTCCAAAATAGATTAATACGAATGAAGTATCTAGATAAATTGCTTGGAAGTAGATAAAATACGAACTTTAAAGTTACTAACTAAATGGTCTTTAAATAGAGCAGTAGGTAAACGAAGGCCACTTGTAGCTGTTTTCAGCTTAACTCATTATTGCAATTTTTATTGCCCTATGTGTCCTTTTGGCGATTCCAATAAAGAAGGTCAATTAAAACTTGTTAATGAAAGGGACCTTACTACAGAACAATGGAAAAGTATTTTCGATAAAGTCTCAAAATATTGCGTGTGGTCGATAATTGAGGGTGGAGAACCTACGAGTCGACCTGATTTTATGGATCTTGTAAGTTACCTACATAGTATCAATTTGCCTACTTCGTTGATCACTAACTGTTCACTTTTACATACAGTGGATCTTGAGATGCTAAGACGTTATATCCAATTTATTACTTGTAGCATTGACTCAGTCTATGACGAACCATATTGTAAGGTACGGGGTGTATCAAGCAAAACCTTTAACAAGGTTATGGAAAACATCGAACTCCTTAATCAAAGTAACATTTCTCACTATTTCAACAGCGTAATCACAAAATTTAACACCGATGAATTTATTGATCAAAGTTATTTTGATAAAGCTAACGAACTTGGTTCAAGCTCGGTATCATTAACTTTTGTAGAAGATAGGGCTGACGTGTCGTACTCGTTATTGCCTGATAGAAAAACAATGGTAAAGGTCTGTGAAAGCATTTTGGATTATGGGAAAAAAAAATCTTCCCCTCAAATAATGATACCCCCGGAGTATTTTGAACAAATTATCAATTATGGGCGTACGACTTTCGATGAATGTGGAGTATGGAAGAGCACTTTTGTTAATGCGGATGGTACCGTAATGGTACCTTGTTGGAAATTTAACAAGTCTGAGAACACTTATAATTTGCTCGAACAAACGATTGAAGATGTCTGGAACGCGCCCCAATGGGATATAGCTAGAACTTGCCACGACTGTCAGGTACTCGGATGTATCTGGTACTCTTCTCAACCCATTACGACTTTTGCTAAAAATTATATGAATGGGTTATCTAAAATAATTAATCAACATAAGCCAGATTTACTGCACTGAGTAAATAATTGAAGTTTGATGAGGCAAACTAAAACTTACGCAGGTTTGATTCAACTACAAGACTTGCTCTACACGTATATTCAAATTATCATTCTCGTCGTACAATTCTCCTATCACTTTGAATTCTCTTCCTTTTCTTATTAAATCTCTTGGACCATCATAATCATAGCGATGCAAATTAGCACGCCATTTACCATTCACGAGTACAATTGCAATACCGGTTACGACCTTTTCAATTTCAATGTAAAAGAGCTGTCCCCGAATTTTTGCTCTAGTTTCAGAAAAAATTACGTTATTGCCAATCATTTTTATTTTTCCCATTTTTTCAAGCATCTTTAGCGCTGCGCTTACAAGCGAATCGTCTACGCCTAGTACATTTTCAATTGTTTCACTTTTTAAACCTTTGTTTCCTTTAATAGATACCAAAGAATATATCTTCCTCGCAGTTTGTTCCACTTGTCTCTTAAAATGCACAATAGCATGGTCGTCTTTAGAATGTGAAATTCTATTATGTAAAACTTTTTTATTGTTTGACGATTGTGATTTTATTTCTGGTCCTCGGTGAATTTTGTCAAAAAATGAATCAAGATAATCAGTTTCACATCTTGTCATAGGATTTTTTTTTAGAGGATCTCTATGAACTGGGTTGAGTTTTAGATTTGTACTAATAGATGAAAGAATCGAGTTCATTTTTTGGATTTTTCTTCTACTTACGTCAAGGTAGCGTTGGTCAATCGTATCTTTTGTTGCAAGAATTAGGACTGAACCAATATTTTTTCTCCCAGTTCTTCCTCTTCTTTGAATGTGCCTTATTTCACTTGGTATTGGTTCGTAAAAAACAACTAGGTCAACCTCTGGAATATCGAGTCCCTCTTCTGCAATAGAAGTTGCGACCAGTACATTAAAGTCCCCTTTCTTAAAATTTTCCAAGATAATCTTTTGTTCTTCCTGTTTCATACCCGGAACACCCTGTCTGTTAGATTGACCCACGAATCGGGATGCTTTGATTTTGTATTTGTTCAACAATTCAACTAAATGTTGTACGGTGTCTCGATATTGAGTAAATACAAGAACTCTAGATTTTTTTTCTAAATCAGAATCGGTTAAATTACTAGTCCTATTCAAATTAAACTGAGAATCAAATCTTTCTTTTAGAATTTTAATAAGGTATCCAATCTTTGGGTGCTCTATTTCCAATTGTTCAATGAGCCGTCTTACTTCGTTCATTCTATGATCCTTTAGTAACGTTCTGGGGCTCTTGCTTTCTTCTAATTGCTTTCTATTCAAAAAAGTCTCAAGTGAGTAAAATCCTTGACTTTCGATCAATTCAATGCAATACATCAGCGATAATGCCGAGGATTGTTGCATTAGCGCAAGATACAATGGTCGACGCTCATCTCCTAAGATACCTTTCAAATTTTGTCCCAGCTGTTCGCCGAGAGAAATCAGATCACGTTTGAAGATCCATCTTGAATCTTTTTTTATCATCTTTCTGGTAACTAACCAATTTAATTTTTCATCTAACATTGTCTTTAAGATAGATCTAATATATTGATACTCTGACGGGAGATCAAACCACCTCCATTTTAGATCTATCCGATTTATGTACCGTCTTACGTCAGCGTCTTCTTCAGTTTTATAATCTAATCGTTCAATGAACAAATTGTTACATATCTCTTGAATCTTGCTTATTTCCGACCCCGGGCTCGCAGTTAATCCGAGAATTACAGGGCAAGAGCAATGTTGTAGATATTGTTTTGCTATGAAAGTGTACGCATAATCTTTAACCGCACGATGTGCCTCATCGAATACAATCAAAGTGAAATGTTTTAGGGAAAGTCTCCGTTCTATGATATCGTTTTTTACTAATTCTGGGGTAGAAAAAACAAGTCTTATGGATTCTTTATTCCACACGATTGTTCTTGAGCGTGGCGATATTTTTCCCGTAATCATAGCAACTTGGTCGTCAAATAATTTTATGGATGATACAAATGAATCTCTGTGTTGATTCACAAGTGGTCTCGTCGGTGCTAAGATCAGAATTCTCTTGTCTCTGTTATTATAAAGAGTATTTATGCATACAAGTAAGGATATGATTGTCTTACCCAATGCTGTAGGAAGAATGACCAGAGTATTCTTAGTCATTGCCGAATTCGCAATCTTGTTCTGATATTCTCTAAATTTCAGTTTATTTTTCCTAAGAAGAGGGTGGATAAAGTAAGAGGTTTCTTTGTTTAATGACATGTATTAACTATTTCCATAAATTGAAAGTAGTAAATTGAAAAAATGAATTAAGCATCAAAATTAAAGTTTTATAAGTAATATTTCTATCATCTATATTTCCTTTATTAGATCTCAAATACGTCAGTTTGAGAAGGAATTGATTTTGTCTTTTTCTCTGGATTTACCTCGTCTATACTAGCGGCAAGCTGAACAATTTTTACGTTATTAAGAATATTGCTTATCTGTTCTAACTCAGTACGAGATTTAATTAATATTCCACGTTTTTTAGTTGCCACCCCTAATGTATCAACTGGATTGATTTCTAAAGCGATGCAGGAGGGTCTGCTTTTGAATTCGGGCATTTTAAGTAAAAATACTCCGGGTATACTGGTTGCTTTCTTCTCCCAATCTTTACCTTCCTTTAAAAATTGAGATAACCTTTCGTCCGCCATACATAATTATTCTATCCTGTTATTTTTAAAACCTACTATATTGTGTAAAGATTGTAACCGAGTGGTTAGTTTCAGTCATTTGCGCTACTATCAATAATCACTGACACTATTCATTACCACCATCTTAGTAGTTAATTATCTATGTCAAACTATTCAATTTTCGAAATACAAGTGAACAGCATTTTTGGATCATACTTTAAGATCAAAGGCAGGGCAGATAATCTTTCTTTTTCTATTCTGAATCCGTATCACCTAAATTAGTAACAGATTTAAGCTTACGGTTGAAAGAATTTAGCTGGATTATACTTTTGAACATCTATCATAGAATGAGTCTACAGTCTTCGCTTCAAATGAAGCGTTCCTAAATTTAATCAAAACCTTGAAATTAACCCTAAGTTACAAATGATTAAACAGGAAATTCAATGGATGTGGTGTCCAATTCAAGTATAGGAATATAAATTGAATGTGTATCAGTTCCTATCTTTTCAACAAAGTTGTATTCTCCTGTTAATTGTTTCAATTCAATGAATTTTTCTTTTGGTTTTTCCTTCTCAACTATGTAATGAACTAATGTTCCGCCCAAAGCCCCGGTTTCAATAAAGAGAATTTCTTTTGCCTTATGCGTTATGTGATAAAGCATAGGAGTTAGTCCTAAAGCAGACTGGGAAGAGAATAGTATAACTTTTAGCATATCGCTCAGGTTTTTGTATTTTAGATATATTATTGAAGATTCATCCTTCGACATATCAATGATACAATAGATACTTGAATTTCTTTGTATCGTTTTTATTCTGATGATAAAATCTAGGTTTTCTACATTGTGATTATAAATAGGAATAACATGGAATTGCATATTAGTTTAAGAATCAAGTGCAATACGTACCAATGTGATGAATTAGATTATCGCTGAGAAATCAGTAAAGAATTAGAATGAATTTCAGATGAGATAATTCGAATTAAATTACCATGGTTCAAATATAGGATTGTGCATAATAGCATAAAGTTAAGGAAATGATTGAAAGGAAGATTTTACTGACACTATCATTTTTGCTCTTAATTGCAACTGTCTCTTGTGCAACTTTTAGTTCTACTAGGTTAGTTTCTGCACAAGTATCGGCTTCTCAAAACTCTACGAAACAGAGTTCTATGCCACTTCCAGATCTCTTCTCAAAGGTTCAAAAATCTGTGGTACAAGTGACTGAGCGAGATAACTCTAATCAATTGGGATCGCGATTAGGCTCGGGATTTGTCTATGATAAGGATGGTCACATAATCACAAATTATCATGTCGTAGCATCAGGGACCAATAATAATAATAATAATAATAATGAATTGCAAGTCACTTTTCTAGACGGTAATGTTTATCCTGCCGACCTTGTCGGTGTTGATCAATTTGCAGATTTGGCAGTCATCAGGGTTAAGAATATTTCACCTGATAAGCTAGCTCCTCTGCCCTTGGCCAATTCATCATCCTTGAGAATTGGCGAAACTGTTGTTGCAATTGGAAATCCATTTGGACTTTCAGGTTCAATGACTCAAGGAATAGTTAGTGGCTTGGGTAGGCTATTGCCATCAAATGAGAATCAAGATAATATTGAAGGAGCAGGATCATCATACTCTATCCCAAATATTATACAAACTGATGCTGCCATTAATCCAGGAAATTCTGGAGGTCCTCTTATTGATACTGAAGGTATGGTGGTTGGAATCAATACGGCAATATTTTCGAATACTGGGGTCTACTCTGGAGTTGGTTTTGCCATTCCCTCTAACACCATTAGTAAAGTTGCAACTTCCCTTATCCAAAACGGTTCATACCACCACCCATACATTGGAATAGTCGGTCTTAGTCTTACACCAGATTTATCCAAACAGATTGGATTGAATGAGACAAAAGGATTCCTAATAACTAGTATCACAAAAGGTAGTCCGGCTGACAAAGCAGGTTTACGAGCAGGATCAACCACAACTACGTATAACGGAAGAGATGTCGACGTGGGAGGAGACGTTATATTAAAAATTGATAACAGAGATGTATCAAAGATTGATGATATCCTATCATATCTCGAAAGTCAGAAACATGTCGGAGATAAAGTGCACCTCACGGTTTTAAGAGATAATGCAATTAAGGAATTAGACCTAATATTGGGAGAAAGGCCCGATCAACCTAAAATCAGTTCATCAACGGATGAGTTTTCTAATAGACTACCATCTCAGAATGACAATAATAAAAGTCCGGAAGATCTGTATGACGAATGTGTCGGTGTTGCTGGAAAGAGCTTATGTGACTTTCTATTCAAAAAGTAGGGTTACTAGACAATAGGACGACAGTGACTTTATATCCTATTTTTAAATTTAAAAATTAAATTCTAACCAAGTTTCTCTGATTTTATATACCATTTTCCAGAGCGCATTCCTAATACAATAGTTCCAATAAAGTTACCTTTCTTGTAGACTTTAGCAAATTCTTTTCCAAACCCAAAAAATGAAGTCAAAAGATTATCTTTCTGATGGTAACCTGATTCTATGACTCTCATACTAAGTTTAGTACTTGCCTTAATAATTATCTTACGTGCATCGGACCAATTTCCATTCCACGACATTATTTCAAAATCACCAAAATTTTTTGATGAAATCCGATAACCTTCTAGTTGCGCCTTAAAATCCATTTTTCTCTCCTTTGAGTATAAATTCATCCATTCTACAGCTCTGATTCCCATTCCGTTTTCAACTCCGAAACTGTCGGTACCGGCCAATTATCTAATTTTGAAATCAATAATTTTAAACTTTTAAAATATAATATTCCGCAATAGAAAATCATATGGTTATTGATCAAAGAATTCGAAAGTTCGCCATATAGATCATCAGACTAGCAACATATCAAAAAAGATTTAGCTTACTACACGAATCTGAATATTCCTACTTCAAGATACTAGAAACGAATGATTTAAGTAAACTTGTGTGGGTAAAATCAACATGTCTGACGAAGTCAATATTGGACACAGTCCCAATCATTTCATAGTTCTCGATGCAATTTCAAGAGGAATCAATAATATTGATAAGATTTCCCGAGTGTCCAAATTATCTAAAGATGAAGTTGAACAAATAGTAAAAGATCTTGTTTTTCAGAGATTGGTAATAAGGAATGAGAAGAGAGGATTCTTAGGTAGGAAAAAAATAGAATTAAAAATAACAGAAACGGGTTCTAGTCTTCTTGACAACAAGAAAAAAGAATTACAAGAAAATGTTCAAAAAATGCAACAGTACTATAACAGTGGAGACAAATCACAGTTGGATTCATTTATGGTTTCAAATAGAGCATGGATGCCAATGATGCTTTTCACTGGATTAATGGACATCCTCTTTTTCACCTCAATGATGTCTTTATTGGGTCTAGCATTAAATCCAATGGAAAGCTCGTTTAGTGATGCAGGAGCTAATGTGGATAATAGCGGCAATGTTGATGATACTACTGCAGGAACTGACACTACTTCAGATAGTTCAGTTGCAGGTGCAGATTCTCAAGATTCAGGAAATGATGGTGGTGGATTTGATGGTGGTGGATTTGATGGATTTGATGGTGGGGGATTTGGTTTTTAGTAATTGCATTCCTCTTTCTGTCGACTAAAAGAGAAGAAAAGAGTTTGAAGGGTCCAATTTAGTATTTCCTAGCCTCGAGCTCCAAATAACAAGTATTGAAGCTCAATAGTACTAAGGAATTTCAGTTGTTGAAGTTTGATCATTATTTCTTGGTACTATAGGACGGATTGTTATACTTTAGAAGCGTCTCCACAATCCAATTTACGTCATTCTTCGTTTTAGCGAGATGTGCAATCTTTATACAATCTCTTATATCCTTTGATTTCATTTTTTGCCATACCTGAGCTGCGACCTCATTTGCGACATCCTTTGTAATACCTTCCTGCGCAAGCATATGTATTGATATATCTAGAAAATTTTCATATTTGTATTGTTTGAAGTGTAATACCATGAATCTGGAAAGCAGGGGAGTGAGCATATGGTTAGTTTGATTTGAAGTAGCAAAAACCCAGGTCTTGAGTTGTGTATTCCTGGTCTTCATGTGCTTTGTCTCTGCTATAATTCCGGTCTCCATAAGACTAAGGAGAGCTGTCTGATCTCTGATCGACATGTGTTCAATCTCATCAATAATCAAGTACCTAGGACGCTTTTCGAATAGGTAATCAACCATCCCAGATTTGGTACTGTGTGTACCCAATGTAAAATAAGAGCGGTCAAGTTTCATACATCCTAGCATAAACAACGTTTTTGCTGATGCAGGCGGACCAACAAGTAAGATGTGAATTGGTCTTTGAGATCCAAAGGATAATTGAAATAATTTTTTAATATCATCATACCCTACTATGCTGTCAAACAGGTCATACTCTAGAGCAGATTTATTTGAATTTTTAAGGGAGGTATTTTTGTTTGCAGATATTTCACTTTCAATAGACATGTCCTTCACTTGGTACATTTGATTTGCATGATTATAGGCTTTCCTACAAAATCGTAATGTCTAATTACTTTAATTTAGTAGACGAAAATTAAACTAAAATTCAAATATGCTTTGTAGTACGAATTATGATTACTTCAATCGATTAGTTTATCAATACCATCCAATTTTCATTTTAAAACTTATGTAAATAAATAGAAAATATTTGATCAGAACATAGAATTTATTTTTGGTAAACTTCCTTAACCTCATCACACGGTATTTAATGAATGACATATCTCCTAGATGCTAATATCTGTTATTTATTGTTCCCTATTAATTAACAGATGCACCAAGATTAAATGTGATTATCCAAAATGGTAATAATCGCAACTAGTCCACAGAATTTCCATATGTATCCTTCTGTGGTTTATGATTATCTGCGTAGTGAAAACCATTCATCTAGGTAAATTATTATAGACAATATTAACATTCAATTCATTAAATGCCTCATATGAAGAAGGGTAAAATTACTGGGGAATTAAAGAATAAATCAAAAGATCTCATGACTGTAGAATGGAAAAATAATCAGGTTGTAATGATAGATCAAACTAAATTGCCCGGCAAACTAGTATTTCTTAGATACAAGAAATATGAGGACGTTGCTCGGGCTATTGAACGACTAATAGTAAGAGGAGCGCCCGCAATTGGAATTGCGGCAGCATTTGGAATGTCGTTGGCTGCAATTTCAAGCAAGGCGAAAACCCATACTGCTCTTCTCAGAGACCTTAAAATCGCCTACGACAGACTAAGATCAACCAGACCTACTGCGGTTAATTTGGCCTGGGCACTTGATAAAATAATGAGCGTAGCAACCTCAAAAACTAATGTCGAGGATATCAAAAAATCAATCCTTCTTTCTGCCCTTAACATGGCAACAGACGATATTACAACAAATAAGAAATTAGGAATGAATGGGGCTGGAATTATAGGTAACGACGAGGTAATACTCACGCATTGTAACGCCGGTTCACTAGCCACAGTTACATACGGAACCGCATTGGGTGTCCTTAGAGCAGCAAATGACATGGGCAAGAAAATACAGGTCATAGCAACTGAAACAAGACCTGTAATGCAAGGCTCTAGATTAACAGCGTTCGAATTAGATTACTATAATATTGACGTTAGTTTGATTCCTGATACTGCCGTAGGATATCTAATGTCTAAGGGTAAAATCAATCGGGTAATTGTCGGTGCAGATAGAATACTGAAAACTGGACATGTCTACAATAAAATTGGTACTTACCAAGTAGCTGCTCTTTCAAAGAGACACAACATTCCTTTTTACGTCGCCGCGCCTGTTTCCACGTTTGATTTGTCTAGCAATGTCAATGAGGTAGTGATTGAGGAGCGAAATAAAAATGAATTAATGAAAATGGGGAACAAGTTATTAGCGCCGAAGGGAATCAAAGTTTTTAATCCCGCATTTGATGTAACTCCTCCAGAATTGATAACAGGAATAATTACTGAAAAGGGCATATTAATGCCACCTTACGAAGAAAGTATTGCCAAAAACATCTAGAGATGGACAAAGTATTTAATCTCTAAGCATATTTTTAATATTAGATGTCAGAAAGTATCAGTCAAGAGCAGGTATATTCTGTTTTAAGAAAATGTATGGATCCGGAGATCCCTGTCAATATAGTAGATTTGGGTTTAGTCTATGGTGTAAACATTAATGAGTCAAATGATATCAATATTGAAATGACTATGACGACGAGGGGTTGTCCACTTCATGACACACTTGTTAGCGATGTCAAGAGATACATAGGAAAAATTGATGGTGTGGGTAACATAAATGTCTCAATAGTATGGGATCCCCCGTGGAACATTGAAAGAATTGAACCTTCAGTAAGAGAAAAGCTAGGATTTGGAAAGCCAAAGCTCAGGTTTCAGGTTGACTATGAAAAGTACAAACCATTGGTAAAGGGCAGATTGGTTACTCAAGAGGACGGATCGCTAATTCTTGAAAATGAAAAAGAGCAGAGATTTATGGTAAATCAGGCTATTGTTGATTTTTGGAACAGTTGCGATGGATCAAAAACGATTACTCAGTTAGCAGATCATTTCTCTTCCAAATTGGGATTACCCAGACAACAAGTAGAACAAGAAGTAGTTCAACTTGTACAGCAGTTACTTGAATCTGAATTATTACGACCGGAATAATAAAGAAGCACATGTTGTGTGATCAAAACAGTATCGTTCCAACATTATCAACCTTTGATAAAGTCATTGTAGAATTAGGGATTGGAGATGGTCAATTTTTAAATGGGATTATTGAGTATAGGAACAGGCCAAACACATGCTATGTGGGTATTGAGATTGATGCTAAACAAATTCAGAAGGCTCGTGATAGGTTGAGAGGCAAAAATATTTACTTGATTAATGATTCTTTTGAAAACGTTATTTCATTTTTTCCAGATAATTATGTTGATGAGTTCATTTTTGTCCTACCTTCTCCGAACTACATAGATATAAACTCGGAGAGTCAATGGACATTATTGTATCAAGGCATTTACAAGAAATTAAAAGATCGAGGAACCCTTACTATTGTTACAGAAATAATTAATGACCTATTGGAACCTATATCCGATAATGAATTTAATTCATGGAAGAAGTGGTTAACTTCAAAGTTTGTGAATATTGGATTTAGATTGAAAGATATATGTGATGATTGTCCCAGTTATTATAACTCTCACTTTCTAGCCCAATTTAGGGCAGACAAATTGAGAATAAAGTTAATTACTCTAATTTTGACTAAGTAGGATCCCTGGTCAATGATCCTACATCAAATTGTTCAAGTCTTACTTCTATGTAGTAACTTGACGTGATAATTAAGACATTGTCTTGAACAGAATATCGAGTGGCAATTGATATGTTTACACGGAATTGGGTCTGCATGGTTGAACTTCATATTACAATAAGTGCAAAAAGATTCTAGTTTCGTAATGTCGCGGTTGGAAAAAGCGCTACCGCAATTTCGTTTTTCCTTAAACCATCTAACGTCTAGATTTTGCTTCTCCGCATATGTCATAACTATATCGTAGGCTTCGTAGTAACCTTGTGCTAAAAATTCTCGAAGTGATATTTTAATATTATTCCCTCTGAAAACTGAAAATGAGACAAGCCATTTTTCGTAAGGTATGATATTTTTTTCTTCCATAGCTGAGACAATTTTCCTCCCTATCTGCTCATGATCATTCAATTAATAAAAAGTGGTGTTAGTTTCAAATATATGTTTATTTGGGAATCAAGTTATTCAGTTTTTGAGGAATATACGAGTAAAAATGATAGTCTTATGCCAACCGTTGAGAGGTTTATAAAATGCCAGTTCATAATAATTTTCAAATGGAAAAAACCTGTGCATATTGCGGTAGAATCTTTGAGGGTGATAGTTGGCCCCACATAGAGGGAAACTCAACTCTAGGCGTTATAAAAATAGAAAATTTTTGCTGTGATGAACACAGAATTTTATTTCTAGAATCTACATAAGCAATTGTTATTTAATTTCCAAACATCTGACCGAGATTGTTGCGCAAACTGCCCAGATATCCCTTTCTACTCTCTTTCTTTTTGACATGTTCAAAACACTTATTACATAAAGATCTTAGATTGGAAGGTCTGTTGTCCTTCAGTGAACCGTTAATGTGTTCAAAAAAGGGACCATTGCTTCCTTTAAATTTAACAGAACATTTTTGACATCTATTATGCGAACGTTCTAGTACTGTTTGTCGTATGCTTAGTGTTAAGTTTTCATACTTCTTCTTATCTACAGTTCCACTTTCTCCAGTTCCAAAAAAAGACAATAATTAGTATACAATAAGGCCAAAAATAACTTTTGCTATCCCAATCATTGTAATCTATTTCAAGAGGTGTGAATTCAGTTGGTCAAAATAGTCAAAATACGACTCTTGTACCCACAAAAGGAGTGAATTTGTCCTGGTAAATGAGGGAGATAATGCAATTTTATTTTTAAAAAATTTTACAAAAAAAGTCAAACTAAATGGCGAATTAAAAGATCTTGAATCTAATTCGATGCAGTTAATCAGAAATTGGTATGAAGAGTATCAACAGTTCTAGAAGGGCGTGGCTAATACGAATGGGACATCAAACCTTTCTAAATGGCATACTGATCCCGGCATACAGACCACACCGTACACAATTATATTATTACATTCCACTTTAGTACCGCTAATTTCTGAATTATTTTTACACTTGTTAATTTGCTGCTTTTCATTATTTACTTGTACGTTATTATCGTCCTCTGCCCTAGCTTGTGGCATTCCGCTTAATACTGTAGTGGACACTAGTGTTACTGTAAGCGCAAATACTAAAATAATTGTCATACTTGCAATATTCATTGACTTGATCTTTTATACATAATATATTAGAGGTGCGTTACAACAATTACTAAGAAAAGATCAGGATCTTGTTGCGAAATTTGTTTGTGTAATTTTATCTATAACACTAATTAAAGAGTTAAGAACAAACGCTAAGACAATCACATGCTGGAAATACCAAAGATGGACCGAGTGGGATTTGAACCCACGACCACCTACGTATCCTCTGTAAATGTGACACTATTACATTTACATGCAAGGCAGGTATTCTACCAGGCTAAACTATCGGCCCAACAAACAAAATATTTTTTTGCTTGATAATTTAAGTGCTTTTAATCAAATATGAATGAAATAATACATTTGATATCACAATTTTTAGTTCCATGATTCCAGTATAAACGCTATTTGCAGATAATTATTACACCAGGAGATCAGATTTTGTTTCTGTGAACTAGAACGTGAATTATAAAATCGGATACATTATCTTATCCAATCTTAACTTATTCACCTGAAAAATATAAAAATGGATTAATAAAACTCGATCATAGAATAGAATTTAAATCTATTTTTTATGAGGAATAGGTATTTAAAAAAATAATGCTAGATTGTTTAAAATTTCGAGTTCACCGTTAGGCCATTGGATATTTAAACCAGAAAGTGACATATGCGTACTGATTACTTTGAATTCGGTACTGTATACACTCGGTACTGTATTCAATATATCAATTAATCCAGAACTCTGTATCGCATGATTAAAATAATAATGGAGCATTAGATTCAGGAGAAGATCTGATATCTGGAGCAGAATCACGATGAAATTTCGTGTTTTCATAAATCATTTGAGTTTGACGAATAGTTTCCAGCCTGAATAATGAAATAGAATATACCGATTTTTCCACAGGTGACGATGTTCTTGATTAAAATGCACTAGACCAGAAATGAGGACATTCGCTATAGGACGTTGATCGAAATACTTTTAGCACATATCGAAATTAGTTGAGTTATGTCCGCTCTGTTGAAAGATCGCGTCTGGGTAATGCTTTCAGAGGTGGCAAAAAGAGGGGTTTATCCATTACATGGATCTAGATTAGGAATTTTCAGAATCCCGGTTGAAATTACAAGTAAATCTGATATTAGCTCTATAATTAATAGTCTAAAAAGCTCAGGGTTCAAAGTTGATTCATACGCTGATCGCATCTATGTCACAGACAGATGGACCGAAAACGGTATTGATGCAATAACTCAGCAAGATGTCGAAGCAAATCTAGAGATAACAGTTGAAATTGTGACAGGTGATGTTGTAGATATTATTTACCAAATCAAGCCTTTGGAATTTTTTGGGGACCACTATTGGATAAAAAATTACAGACAAAAAACAGATACTAATGCAAAAGTAATTATTGACACGATAATTTGGAACTCTAAAATAGGCGATAAACTGATTGAACACTACAAAAAGTCACAAAAATTATCACCAGATGATGCATTAAAAAAATTGGACGAAATGACCCCGCTGAGAAAGAAACCAATATCTCGCGACGCCTCTCTTGCACAAGATGTAAAAACTCCAGACAAGGATGCTTCCAAACCTGAATTTCAGTCAAGTCCGCCTGCGGTTACAACGCCCACTCAGACACCACCAGCAATGACGGGCGGAAATACGAGCATCTCACTTGTTGGAACAGGAAATTCATATTCGAAGATAGAAGGTCCTATAGACCCTGATTTTAAATCAAAACGCCAAGTAACGGGAGCCTTTCAGGGGATAAAGGTATGGGGACCAGTTGATCCTCCAGGACAGCTTGGGATTTGGGGAACAGAGGTTACAGTGGATTTTGATATTTGTGTCGCTGACGGTGCTTGTATTGAAGCATGTCCTGTAAATGTTTATGAGTGGCTAGATACCCCAGGACATCCTGCTTCGGAGAAAAAACCATTCATGATTAGAGAAAAAGATTGCATTTTCTGCATGGCTTGCGAAAATGTTTGTCCTCCTCAATGTGTAAAGATATTCCAGAAAAGCTAGTTGGATACTTAGGCTTGCAGTGAACCTATAAATATTTACTTGTACATTTTTACAATGGGTAGTGATAGAAGATAATATCAGAATTTAGCGTGTTCTTGTACTATGTTTTAATGGCAATAGCTTGGGTAATGACAGTTTACACTTTGAATTTTAATTATCTGAGTTATATGTCAATTAAGAATTCAGAAAATTTTAAAATTAAAAAGAAAATGAAACTTTCAGTTAAGACATTCCCACTAGTAACAATTCAGTTGCCAATTTATAATGAAAGATATGTGGCAGGTCGTCTAATTCAAGCAATCTGTAGCATGGATTTTCCGAAAGATCGTATGGAAATACAGGTCCTTGATGATTCGGATGACGAAACCGCAGATATCGTTGAAACTTTAGTTGCTGACTATAAAAAATTAGGATTCAACATAACTGCTTATCATAGGCTAAACAGATCTGGATACAAAGCTGGTGCACTCAAAGAAGGATTAAAATTTGCCAAAGGAGAATTTATTGCTATATTTGATGCAGATTTTATTCCCGCGAGCGATTTTTTAAGAAAAGCACTTGGTTATTTTGATGATTCCAGGATTGGACTAGTTCAGGGAAGGTGGGGCCATCTTAACGAAATGTATTCAATTTTGACAAAAGCACAAGCTGTGTCCTTGGACTTTCATTTTTTTATAGAACAAAAGGCAAAGAGTCTAACGCACCTTTTTATGAATTTTAATGGAACTGCTGGTGTCTGGAGGACGTTATGTATAAAAGATGCAGGAGGGTGGCATACTAGCACACTCGTCGAAGATTTAGATTTGAGTTTCCGTGCCCAGATGAAAGGTTGGAAGTGTATCTTTGATGAGGATCTGGTGGTAAATGCGGAACTGCCAGTTCAAATGAATGCCGCAAAACGTCAGCAATTCAGGTGGGCAAAAGGCTCAATACAAGTAGCCAAGAAACTTTTGATAATCCTACTATCTCACAGAAAACTCCCGATAGATACTAAGATCCAGATATTCATTCAACTGACAAAGCATATTATTAATCCTTTATTTCTAATACAATTCCTCATATTTCCCATATTGCTGTTGGTGAACTATCAGATATATGATACTGCTTGGGCCCCAGCGATTGGTATCGTTATATATCTTCTACTAGGTCCAGCTACGTATTTATTTATGATTAGAAAAATTTGGCGGGAGAACTGGAGGACAAAAGCACTTCATTATTTGTTTATGATATTTTATGCAACTGGCATTTCGATTAACAATTCTGTTGCAATATTTGACGCCATGCTGGGTAGAAGTAATGAGTTCTTAAGAACGCCTAAATTTGGGATAATGGAAAAACATCAAGACTGGAGTGGCAACAAATATGCACTTCCGTTTACAAAAACCACTCTATTAGAGATGTTTTTTGGCGCTTATGGGTGCATGACAATAGCTATATCTTTGTTATCTGGAAATCCCATATTTGTTCCGCTAATTGCGTTACAAACAATTGGATTTATTTACGTCGCATACCTTAGTATAGTCCAATCCAGAAACAATAAAAATAATGCTGGTCTGTATTTAGGACCATCATCAAAATATAGTATACAAGATGTAAGGGCAAACGATCCTCTTGCTTGATATGTTTAGGAAATAAGCGTGGATAGTATGTCCAGATGATGTATCAGATAACGCCTGCTTCCCTCAATTTGTTTGGTAAATAGGTGTCTGCTAAATACTTAAATCCATATTTGAAGAAAGCGTCCAATTCGCATTTTTCTTTATGTTCCAAAAATAGGTTCAATTCACGCTTCCATCGTTTATCCTGAAGCCATGGTTTTTTCTTCATATCATTAGCTCTGTTTAGATCCTCTTGAGTAGCAACAAGCCTAGCAACCTTCGGTATATTGTATTCGTCAATATCAGAAAACATCATCCCTAGAACCTTTGAGTTTGGTGTTACCAATCTATCACTGTCGTAACTTAGAGATTCACTCCCTATTTTGTATCTTAATGCAATCCCCAGCCCCCAAGGATCAGCATCAGCAAATATGACTACAGGCTTCTTCCACTTTTCATTTAGCATCTTAACCATCATTCTGGTAGCTCGATCTGGCTCCCCCGACCCGGTTAGCAAGATCGCGTTATATTTTTGTATAAAACCCGATTTTCTAATATTGTTCAGTACTGTGTCTTTCTCGACGACCATTACAAAATCTGCCTTCACATTCACAATTTCAAGATCTCGAATATTTGTGGGAATCAGTTGGGAAGTTGCTCTGCTTCCAAGATTACAATCAATTAGATCACCTCCCACACTAAGAGTGATGGGCCCTGAAATCATACCTTTAGGTTTGGAAGTAACAGCAAATTCTTCCCTGGGAACATTTGTCAAGAGCTCAATTGCTTTTATTGCATCATCAGAATCATCTTGACCACTCCAGAATTTTTGCTGATTTTTTTCATCCCCGACTGTACTTAGGGTAGCATAGTACATCCCTCTTATTGTACTTTCCATTTCTTCGTCTAACAATTTTCTAATAGCATTTGCCATGACTAAATATTGTGCAAATGTTGGTATCTTCTTTGAGCTATTTGGACCAATCTGAACTGTTTTGTTACCTATAGTAAGCATTCTCTTCTCATCTGACCAGACAGTGTTATCATAGCCAACTTTTGGAATTTCAAGACTTGGCATAATGCCCTCAACAAGAACATCGTCTCCAACATTTTTCATTATTTTCCTGATTTTGTTAATTATTTCTTGATGTCGTTTATCTTTAGGAGACATGATAATCTAAATTTTATTTTTTAGTAACTTTGCGAGGCACTTCGACTTTGGTTAGTTTAATTTTATTACTCGATTTTAGGATGTTAGTTCTGGTATCAAATTTGCTTAGTTTATTTCCATCTTCTCCATTGCTTACTAAAGTCTTCTTGATTTTTTCTTCATTTTTATTTTGATCTGAATTAAGAAAAATCTGTTTAGTAATGTTTGTAAATTCACCACTAACGTATTTTTCTGCCAAATTTTGAAATGCATTTGATAGCCTTTTTGAATCAATTTTTATTGATTCAGATATTGCATTAACTATGAATGGAATATAGTGCTTGTAAAGTCTTATCTTATTTTCATCCTCCTTTAACTTTAATTCTCTTCTAATCTGAGCACTCACTTTTCTATAAAGATCTGATAAACATGATTTCATGTATTTTTTCAGATCACCTTCTGATGCTATGCTCTCTTTTCCTGCGGTTTTATACGGGATTTTCGTCGAACAAATATGAAAGAAAATGTGGATTGGAAGATATTCTACTGTTCTATCAGATTTTGTTTCTACATGAGAATATTGTTCTTTAACCTCTTTTTTTGAAATTCCCATCTTATTTATACCTACTTCAGAAATCACTTCTCGTGCAACATCAGAACCCTCATCATACAGAAGGGGAATTTTATTTGCAAATCTAAAGAGTTTGAATGATTGAATTTCTCCCCCGTATGCAATTCCACATTCTACAATTGTCGGTCTATTAGTCACAACGCATATTCTTGAAGAATAGGCAGTTAGTGCAGGTTTTAATATCTTGGCAGATAACTGTGTTTGAGTTCCGGAATTAGCCGTTTCCTTATTTAGAATAATTGAATATTCTGATGTCATTCCAACCGTAAGAATCTTTTCTCCTATTGGGCTCAAATGGTCGGTGTTTGGAGATTGAAACTTTGTATGTTTGCAAATATTTACTACTCTAATCAATTCGTGTTCATCATATTTATCTGCTGGTTTTACCGGCAATCCAGCTTTTGATATAATTTCCTTAGCCTTATCATTGGACATTTTTTGAAATGAATTGGAAAGGATTCCTTGCAATGTTGTCTTTTGATTCATAAAATTCAAAATAGCTTTCTTTAGAGTTTTTAGATCCATATCAGAAGGATGTGGTAGTACCTCCCTCGAAGGGTTTGGCATAATCTCTGTTCTTCTTTTGAACGTTACCTTTCCGTCATCTGTTTCAAAGGTAATTCTAGCATATGGATTTACAATGCTTGTTTGACTAATATAGTCATAGATTTTATTTTTTGTTACAGGCGATAATTTTGCGCGTAGTACAGCTTCAACTTTAAAACCAGTTTCATACTCTAATTGTGATTCATCATTCTTAACATTCTTTTTAAAGAGAGTGATCGGTTTATTTGTTCCAATATCCGTTCTGAGATCAAAATAGTATTCTGATTCTTCTTCTGATTTGGACCATACCCTTAGAGGATGATCCGTATCTTTGGTCGAAAAGGCGGCTATCATTTTTAAACCAACTCCAAATAACCCTCTTTGTTGCTTTTCCACATATTTTCCGGAAGTTAAGAATGAACAAACTGCAACAGGAACTTTTTCTGATGGTATTCCAACGCCATTATCTTTACAAGATATAGTCCATAAATCATTAAGCGGATCTAGCTGCTTTAATCTTAAATGAATAACTGGTAATATATGATTTATTTCGCAGGAATCTAATGAATTTTCAATCAACTCTCTCACTGACATATAGAGAATTCGTTCACCAGTAAAACCCGCCAGAGCAGAATTATCAACAAAAAATTCTGATTCTGCCTTTTTATCGTAACGTATTTTTGTTATTTGTTTTTGAGGGATTTGTAAATTATTTTTTACTTGTTTCGTTCCTTTCTCTAAGACTTCAGTTGTAACTTTAGATGTCAATTGGTCCAAGTTTGTATGTTACTAAATTTAACTTTTTATCAATAATATTTAGATTGTTCTGAAAATCGATAAAATGTACTCATATTGATGAGCCATATGGCGTTGTATCTTTTTTTAATTTTATTAAATTGTGAGAGCTAAATTGTAACAAAAGTCTGTTTTTACCCTTAAGAACTACTATAAAATCAGAACCGGTGCCAACTATTTCTCCGCCAAAAAGATCTTTAATTTTCATCCTCCACTATTCCTCTCTATCACATATTAATATTAAGACATTTAAATTACGAAATGCGATACTATACTGTAAAAATAAATAACAAAGTAAAAATAATAATTCCCTTTTACATTTCTATCTAACCTATGGATGTCGAAAGTAGAATTGCACTTGTTTTGAGAGAGCCTACAGAGGAAGTTGTGGAGGCAGGAGAATTAAGGAATACTTTCGAAACTAATTCAAAACCTCGCCATTACATTGGTCTAGAAATTTCTGGAAAACTTCATTTGGGGAGCCTGATTTTGACCGGTTATAAAATAAATGATTTCATTGCGGCTGGCATTGATTGTAATGTGTTTCTAGCTGATTGGCACACTTACATAAATAATAAGTTAGATAATGATTGGGAAAAAATAATTGAAGTATCCAAATACTATAGCGAGGCTTTCAAATTTTTTTGCCCTGGGACAAAAATCATTTTAGGATCAACTCTGTATGATAATCATGATGATTATTGGAAAAATTTTATGATCTTTAGTAAACACATGACATTATCGAGGACACTAAGAGCGCTAACCATTATGGGGAGATCAGAAAAAGAAAAACTTGATTTTTCTCAGCTGATGTATCCTTCTATGCAATCCGCAGATATTAAGGCTCTAGATTTGGACATTGTTCATGCAGGAATGGATCAAAGAAAAATACACATGCTTGTCCGAGAAATTTTCCCGAAATTGGGATGGAAAGTACCAGTTTCTGTTCATCATCATTTACTTCCTGGTCTTAGTGAACCAACAAAATTTGCTTTGGAGTTAACCGATCAAAACGATAGTAGGATATCTAGTAAAATGAGCAAAACTAATCCAATGTCTGGCATTTCGATTCACGATGATGATAATACGATTCAAAATAAAATATCAAGAGCTTATTGTCCTATTGGTGTATCAGAAAATAATCCTATATTAGAGATCATAAAGTATGTTGTCTTTCATAATTTTTCACAATTTAAGATAGATCGGCCCAGCAAATATGGCGGAAATATCGTGTATGAAGATTATGTAAATCTTGAACATGACTACGATCAGAAAAATATCCATCCCAAAGATTTGAAAGACTCTGTTTCTATTTATTTGAATAAAGTAATTGAGCCTATTCGTAATCACTTTAAGGATTGGACTTTATTAAATGAACTTTGAGATCATAACACAAGTTACAAAGGATTAAATTAATATAAATCACCATATTCATGATATTTTGAATAATGCTTGTGATATTATTATCAAAAATGCAAATGCGATTATTCCCTTTAATGGTATTGTTAAAACCAATATTCTTATCGAAAATGGAAAGATAAAAGCGTTAAAGAAAACAATTGGAAATGTTACTGCGAACAAAGTAATCAACGCAGAAGGTAAGTACATTCTACCCGGTATAATTGATCCCCATGTTCATTATGGAGTGTATACTCCTATTGATAGGGCAGCAATAACTGAATCGATCTCCGCTGCGACAGGTGGAGTAACAACAATAATGCGCATGATAAGACTTGACGGTACCTATAGAAAAATTGTGAACCATCTCAATGTAAGCAATGATTCTCACATTACCGATTATGCCGTACATGCTTCAATTCTGAACCCTGGTCAAATTAACGATATGAAATACCTGAAGAGCATAGGCATCAATTCCTTTAAAATTTATATGAATTTAGGATCTGATTTAAAAAAAATTCTTCTTGATCTAGAGCCTGGTAATACATCACTAAAGGAAATTGAAGTTAATATGACAGAGAAACTTTTGACTGAGATCATTAAGAACGGTTCAGCCCTAAATTCCATAATACTAGTTCATGCTGAGGACCATGTCCAATGCTCTAAAAACATACGAGAGAGGAAGAAGATGAAAGAGCCTGTCACTTCAGACCTCCTCAAATTATGGTCATCATTAAGACCAGAATCGTCAGAAATCATTTCAATAAAAAAGATAATGAAAATTGCATCGAATTATAAACCGAATCTGTATTTTGTTCACATTGGATCAGCAAAGGCCCTCTACGAAATTTCTCGGAATAAAAGATTATATCAAAACCTAAAAATTTGGACTGAAACATGCCCTCATTATTTGACACATAGTACCGATTATGATAATATCAAGGGTAAAGTAGTACCTCCTCTGCGATCTAAGGCAAACCTTGTAAAGTTATGGGATGGTATAAGAACTTGTATAATCGATACTATAGGGACGGACCATGTTGCCAATGACTTGGAGATAAAAAAGGCAAATGGTAACTATTGGAATGCCCTCTCGGGATTTCCAGGACTAGCCACAATGCTTCCGGTAATGTTAAGTGAAGGAGTAAATAAGAAAAGGGTCGACCTTATTAGGATATCTGAAATTTGTAGCGCGAATGCAGCAAGAATTTTTGGGTTATTTCCAAAAAAAGGTACAATAGTGGAAAGATCGGATGCCGATTTAACTATCGTGGATCTGCATAAGGAGCGAACCGTAAGTCCCGATATATTAAATTCTCATTCGGACTACACTATATATGATGGTTGGAAGCTAACAGGATGGCCAGTTATGACTATCGTTAGAGGAAGGATAGTCATGGAGGATGGCATAGTAGATGAATCGAATATTGGCCATGGTAACTTTATTGAAACTGCTAAAAATTCTCAATAATCAATCTGACATATAATCTAAATGTAGAGATACAGATCGTTTAAATTACATTTTGTCATTAATATTCACAATTTGAGGAACATTTTAGAAGTACAGGATGTCAAAAAATATTTTCCAATTGGGACAAATGTATTTTCTTTTCTGTACCCTGGAAAAAAGGAGTATAAAAAGGCTTTAGATGGTGTCAGTTTATACATTCAAGAAGGGCGAGTTTCAGTTTTGGTTGGTGAATCGGGTTCTGGTAAAACTACTCTGGCTAGGGTGATCTTGCGTGCAATTGATCCAGATTCAGGTTCAATTATTTTCAATGGTGACAATATTACCAAGAAAACTGGCAAAGAACTTCGGAATTTTCGCAAACAAGCACAAATGATTCATCAAGATCCATATAGTTCAATTAATCCATTAATGAAAGTCTTTGATATCATAAAAGAACCGATTGATATTTTTTATAAAGAGTACTCAGATGAAGAACGAACTAAAAAGATCCTTGCTGTTTTGGATGATGTTAGTCTTAAGCCATCCACAGTATTTGCAGAAAAGTATCCGCATATGTTATCTGGAGGTGAAAGACAGAGAGTTGCTATTGCCAGATCTCTATCTATTGAACCAAAGATAATAATTGCGGATGAGCCTGTTTCTATGCTTGATGTTTCGATTCGAGGACAGATACTCCAGATAGTAAAGCAACTGAGTGTTAATCACAAAATAACTGTTATCTACATAACTCATGATTTGACAACTTCAAGATTAATTGGAGATGAAATCTCTGTCATGTATGCCGGCAAGATTGTTGAGAGTGGCTCGATAGATAGTGTATTTTCAAATCCACTTCATCCCTATACCCAAGCTTTGTTAGATGCCGTTTCTGAACCTAATTTTCAAAATGTTGACAAAGAAAAGGTAGTTAGAATAAAAAATTTTGATTCAGCGCCTGCAGAAACTGGATGCAAATTTTTCAGCAGATGTCCATACAGTATGGATAAATGTAAGATAGAACCACGATTGGAAAATAAAGGACAAAATCATACTGTATCGTGTTATCTTTATGACAAAGAGTGAAATCAGAAAATAAACCTAAACAAAATTAATTAACCGTATCCTTCAAAATTAAATCGCTAATTTGAAGCTGACAAAAATGCGTTCCATCCACACTGAATGAAAGCAGAAAAATAAAAATCGGATGAGTATTATCCTCTATGAACATCCTTCCATCTTTTGTATAAAGTAGCCGTTTTGTTGTATACTGTCTTCAACTACTTTTGGTGCTTCTTGAACGTGACAAAATTGACATTCCTCTTGTGTCATTGTTTGTCCATCCTGACCGGCGTTTTTTAGATACTCCTTTCCGTATTCTATTGCTTTTTCATGCGGAGTCGAAGATTCCACTATAACGTCAAAGTGCATTATCTTTCCATCTTTCTTCGTAACATATGTATCATATACTGCACATTCCATGGCATTATGGTAATAACAATCTCTATTTATTCTATTCAATAGTTGCACAAAAAAAATTTTACTCAATGCACATAAACAGTGAATATGCGCTGATGATGATTATTATAGATCAGTGAAGTCATAATGTTTGTGCACTTAACAAGAGATGAGGAAGATGCGTTGGACGAGAAGCATGGTAAAGCTACTTCATTGGCATACAAAATCCTTTTGTCAATAGGCAAAGCAACAGATGCAGAGAAATTAATACCGGTAGAATGGGTTCACCTTTCTGGTGTAAACTATAACACAATAGGAGATGCGGGAGTTAAGTTTCTAAGAGAGTACAGTGAAGGAACGCGCTTCGGAGTTCCAACTACAATAAATCCAATGGGATATGACGCCCAGAAGCAAAATAACCTTTCTAACAATTTCAAAAGAAGCCAAATTGAAATAATCAAGGCTTATGAGAAAATGGGATCGATTCCTTCATTTTCCTGTATTCCCTATGAAATATTTCAATTACCCGACAGGGGGCATAATGTTAGCTTCGCAGAAAGTAATGCGGCGGTTATCGCAAATTCAGTATTTGGTCTACATACCAACAAAGAAAGCTCTCTCAGCGCCTTAGCAAGTGCAGTAACTGGCAAGACCCCCTACTCAGAACTTAGAATTGAAAGCGTAAGGGATCCTAAGATCAAAGTTAAGTTAGAAACGAACCTAAATACAGAACTAGATTACGGATTATTGGGATATTTTTCTGGAAAATCCACAAAAGAAAGCTGTATTTCATTCGGTCATAATATTAGTAACATAGATATGTATAAGACTAAATCCTTGGCCGCTGCATTGGGTACATCTGGTGGATGTGGTATGTTCTCTAATAAGGAAATAAATGGCGAAAGTATTTCGTTTGGCAAAGAGGAAGAAAAATCAGTAATGGATGAGCTCAATACTACAGAATCGGGCGACGTAATAGCACTAGGGAGTCCTCAACTTGGAGCATTTGAATTAGAGTTATTATCGAATATGATAAATGGCAAGAAATTTTCGAAAAGATGCATGATCTTCTGTCCTCGCGCTATATACGAAAAAGCTTGCAGCTCCGGAATTGCGCAGAAACTTGAAAATGCTGGCGGAAGTCTAATCTGTGATGCATGTACGTGCTTGTCACCTCTATTAACCCATGAAGAATATGATGGAGTAATAACAAACAGTGTAAAAGCTGCTCACTATCTCAACAAATCCAACGGCGTATCCGTATGTCTGACTGATTTAAAATCCATAATAAGAAATTACACAAGGTAAAATGTGAACTATGACCTATTCCTTAAGATGTAAAGTAATTGTGGGCGGTAAGGCAAGTGGAAGGGTTCTTGCGACCAACCAACCTATTAATTTCCTATCTTCGGTGGATCCTTTAACTGGAATGATTACTGATGAGAATCACGAATTGTGTGGAAATTCGGTTAAAGAACGTGTTTTAGTTTTTCCATACGCCGTAGGAAGTAGTGTAGGTGCTTATTCTATCTTTGCATTAAGATCTAATCGCGTATCACCTGTAGGAATAATCTGTACATCAAAGACCGATATTACGACGGCATCAGGATGTGCAATTGCAAATATACCATTACTTGAACTTTGCACAGATCAAGTTATCCCAGAAATTGAAAATTTCAATGAAGCACTAGTAGATGGAATTTCGGGAATCCTGCAAATTAAAAAGGTTTAATTTAATTCAACTAATTTTATTCAAAAGGTGCATGGCATTTGACGGGCGAACGGATCCACAATGGACATGAAGAGAAAAGTCCGTGCACCTCAAAACTTTTAGAATTTGGACGAGGAATAAATAGTGCAAATTGGAATGATGAGAATCAATGAAAGTTCACCGACCGCATCCCAGTAGTAGTGACTATCTATCTTAAAATAAAGGGCTTACAAACAAGGTCGATCTGTTCCAAGCGATCATCATTTATAGAAACGATGATAGTCAAGAATTGGTTTTGCACGGGTTAACCGCCTCTTTCAATTAACATCGAATTTAAAGGTAACAAACTTATGTTGCTCCATCTCTTTAGAGACATCGTTTGCAAGTGTTCAAGAATAAACGAGTAAGGGTCATAATAAAATCGCAAGAGAATACGGATTACGGTAATTACTCCGTTAAATAATAATCACCTTTTTAACCTTTTTTTTCGTTGTATTTATTAAATTAAAATCTTCTACATATATCAATATAAATTATTATTTAATTACAATTACTAAAATTAAGTAAATTATCCACAATTTCTTTAATTTAAAAATCTCGATTCGATCTTCAATACAAATTCATTATTCATTGATTAATTTGCTTTAACAATGCATACCGTCAGCAAATATGGCATGCTTATTCGAAAGCCAGTAATTTTTTACTGAATGTTTTATTTTAATTAACGCAGATCATTCAAACCTGAAGTTTTAATTATTCTTGTATTCCATGATTGTTGAATGTCATTACATGGAATTGTTGTGGCGATTACATCAAGCCGAAGAGCCTTCGAGCTTGCGAGCATAGTTCGAAAATTCGGAGGCATCCCCTACGTAGCTCCAACAATAGGCATTAGAAATAACATTTCACTAACTTCTGAGTGTAATAGATTTATAGATACAATAGGGCATGAAAAAATGCATTATTTTATTTGTATGACCGGTGTTGCAGTATTCAATCTTTTTCGAAAAATCAATGATTCGCACCAATTAGATAAAGTAATTGAATTGCTAAATGATACAGTAGTTATAGCAAGAAGTAACAAACCAGCAGCAGAATTAAAGAAATTTGGCATATCGACTGATTATGTTCCTGATATAAATACAATTGAAGGAGTTTTTGGCCTCATAAGAAAATTTGATCTTAAAAAGAAAAATATCGGAATTTTATGGCATGGCGACTTTTCTGTTTCATTCAAAGGAAAGCTTGAATCATTAGGCGCAAAAGTATTCGAATATTCAACATATTCTTATTCTACAAGTCTTGAGGAGAAAAACCCAGGCATTTTAAAAGAAATGGGTTACGATTATGTGGCTCCTACTGAAGAAAAAATTAGAAAATTAATAGAGGACATAATAGGAGGTACTATTGATGCAATAACCTTCACTAGCCCACCAGCGGTTAAGGAGCTGTTTGAATTTGCAATAAGAAATAAAAATATGAATTTACTAAAAGATAGGCTAAACAATAATGTACTTGTTGTGTCCGTAGGACCTTCTACTTCAAAAATGATTGAGAACTTCCAAATAAAGACAGATGTTATGCCGAGTACTTATCGCATGGGTGCCATGGTAAAGGAATTGGCTGATTTTATTGTATCAAATGATTAGAAAATCTCATATCTGATTCAATTATGAAATGAACATACAAAATTTAAATGGAAGTCACGTAACGTTTTTTATAAGGTTTTTCTAACAATAGACGTATTGTCTAATTTTTGCCCTGAGTGTGGTGGGGAATTAAAGTTGGATGCGGCTACCAAAAATTTCATATGTAAAAGCTGCGGTCTTTTTGCTTCTAGGGAAAAAATAGATGAATTGAGAGATAAGACCTTTAGAGATGAAGGTAATGACCGGAAAAAATATCATGATGACTATCTCGATTGGTGGACGTCTTCTAAGAAAGATAAACAGAGAATGTAGAGAGAAAACTAAAGAACTATGACCCAGTTACAGGTCGTGGTCCATTATTGGTACCATATGATCTTCCTTTCTGGTAATTAAGACTGTCATTAGTTCAGTCTCAATTATCCTAGGCAGTTTTCGTATCTTGTTAACCACTATATCACGCATTTCCTCCAAGTTTTTTGCTCTTATTTTTAAGAGAAGGTCAAATCTTCCGTGCATTTCATGAATTTCTAGAACTTCTTCTATGTTCGAAAGGCTAGTTGTTACTTCAGTCGCAGTCCCAGGTTCAATGTTAATTCCCATAAATGCAAGGTGATCGTAACCAAGCTTGTTGTTATCCAAAGCTACGGTAAATTTTTTAATTATACCCGCGGCGAGTAGACGCCTCACCCTGATATGGACAGTGGCGTCAGATATTCCAATCTGTTTTGCAATTTCAACAAAAGGCAGAGAGGAGTCTTTATTCAAAATATTAATAATTTTGAGATTAATTTCATCAATTACGTCGTGGCCGGCGGTCAAATCAAAAATTAATTTATAGTCATATACATAAATGCTTTTAGAAAAATTCTACCTAAATTGACTCTGTTTTTACGAGATTACGTTAGAAATGCTAAAAACTATTAAAGTTCAAGGTTCTCTGACAATATTTATCCAAATGACAAAACTGTGCATAAAGTGCAAGAAAAACAATGCCATTTACTTGAGAAAGTACTCTGGAGAATTAATGTGTAAAAAATGCTTCATTAGATCAGTTGAACATAAGGCAAAAAAAACCATATCAAAATTTTCCATGATTAGACATGCTGATAGGGTAGCAGTTGCAGTATCGGGAGGTAAAGACAGTCTTGCGCTCTTAAATATACTAAAAAACGTTCTAGGCGAGGTAAATTCGAGACTTATTGCCATTACAGTTGATGAGGGAATTAAGGGCTATCGTGATGAATCGTTAAGCATTGTAAGAAATTTTTGTTCAAGTATAGGAGTTGAAAACAGAGTGGTTAGTTATACGGATCTTTTTGGCCTATCAATGGATAAGGCTATGGAATCAAGACCTTCAGAGAAAATTTCATCGTGTTCTATGTGTGGTACTTTTAGGAGAAGGGCTATTGATGTGCTTGCGGAATCTTGCGAAGCTAATGTTATTGCAACCGGGCATAATTTAGATGACTATATCCAAACTTTTCTCATCAATTTATTTGCTGGCGATATTGAAAGGATCGGTTGGACTTACCCAGAACCAGTAGAATATGGAGCCAGTGGGTTGAAGAAAATTAAACCATTAATGGAGATATACGAGAAAGAACTTGTAATATATGCGATTCAGATGAATATTCCATTTCAAGCAGAAGAATGCCCATATAAAGATGAGAGTATAAGAAGTGCATTCAGAAGCCATTTGAACAATCTTGAGAATATTCATCCGGGGATAAAATACAATGCCTACAATTCTATCTTAAAGATTGCAAAGAAGATAAAGTATACAAATGATGTTATTAACCGTGAACATAGTAGATGTTCAGTTTGTAATAGAGAGTCCTCTGGGGATATCTGTTCAGTATGTCGCACCCTGAATATGTTGGTTAAGAAAATTTAGAGCATTCTTTTGTGCAATCCCTTATTGTAATTTTAAATGGTAGCCACAAGAAATTACTTATTGATATATTCATAAAGTGAAAACACAAGCAATAATTAGTTCTTATCAACTGGATAGACAAATATATCTAATTTGTGTAATATTTTTGCGGTAGTAGGGAGGATTGGGGTGTTAGCCGTACCCCAAACCAGAAATCGGCTTTATGCTGGGATCAGTAACTACTGGGTAAATCTTTAGTTGTGAAGTTCCTGCTTGCATTGCTGATATGAAACCACGCCGTGTCGGATGGGTACGAACAACGATATATGCGAAGGCATGTGCTTGATTGTGAATTGTCGAAATGGATGAGGTCCGGGAGGGTGCAATCCTAAGGCAGCGTATCCATGCTAGCACGTCTACGTGATTGATCTTGCAGAGCTTGAGATTGGGCCTTATTTCTATAGTGGTACCGGTAGGCTACTACCGCATTTATTTATCGTATTTTGAATCAATTCGTTACAGCCAGTGTTTTATCTGTAGAAATTCTTGCGATGGTTCGCCTTTTAGTAACTTGATAAGGGAAATTGCTTGGGGAACTGACAACACAGGTTTATGAAAGTGATTATCCGTTCCTATTCGCGGACAGGCAACTTGAATAAATGCATCTATACCTTCAAAAGATAAAAGTCGCTCATCTGTTATTTCAGTCATAGCAATGAGAAGGATCTTTTTGCCAGCCTCTTCCAGCAATCTCTTGAGTTCCAGTGCCTTGATTTTGGCAAATTGTCCTTCCTTTAATCCAATAATTATTCCGATAGTTTCTGCATCCTGAGCTTTATATACTGCTAAAATTGCCTTTTTTTCGAGCTTTCGTGCTATATCACTAATTTCTGAATATTCATTAAAGTAAGGATCCAACATGAAGGTAGGTTTCTGCGTAACAATTGCAATACTGGCAGAGTGAAAAATGCTCTGTCCCAAAAAAAGATAGGCGTCTACATGATCTTTCGTATCATAAACAGGGTAGAATTCACAGCCAAAAACTTGTCCGTCATTCAGGTGGCCCTTACCCCTTCCAATAACCACTTCATATCCATGAGATTCAAAAACTTCCTTTACATTTTGCATAGAACGAATATATTGACTTATGGTAGCAAGAGAAATTATCTTAAAATTCTTCTTTTTTAGCTCAACCGCACATTTTTTTGCAATTTTACTAAAATCTATGTCATCGAAAGCATCCACCATAATTACTTTGTTTCCAAAGCTCTCCATTGATATAGTGTGTCCAATATTGAACAGGATGTCCACGCCTAACATATCTGCAGCATGAATATTGAGATCGCACGAACCCCAAGAAGTATCGCCAATAATGTATACTGGAATATTAAATTCGTCTCTCACTTTCTCTGCACAATTTTGGATTTTCTTTATGATTCCGTCAGGTCCGTCCAGTGCTACCGAGCGTGGATTCCTTTCACTAATTGTTGAAAAAATCTTTTCCTCGTCTATTTGAATCAACTAACTACTCATCAAGAATTCAAGAAGTCTAATTTTAAGATATAATTTGATTCTGTTAAAAATGATCGCAGGGCTTATTTGTTTCTCTGAATGTCTATGGAGTACGTGTTACTCGAGAAATCGGGTAATTTTAAATCATCTCGTTCAGGTGTTATAGTAATTCTATCTCTATCAGGTCTGACAGAAATGCTAATTTTATTGAGACCTTCACTCGTACTTATAAAATGATCAAAATTCAGGTTGTTAAGGTCCGATTTCAACGAATCAGGTAAATTGGGTTCCAACCAGATATTATTATTAATCATGTTTGGTTTAATTCCCAGCATTAATTCACGTAATGCATATACATATAGGCCAACTGACCAAGCTTGGAGGATGCAAGAGTTAAAGGGTTCTGGTCTATCACCGCGATAAGTTTCCGCGTACATCCCATTTTCAGAAATAATTCGGTCAGCCATTACTGAAAGATATTCCAGCGCATGTTGGGTCCTTTGGCTTTTTATTTCACTGATTGCAGCCCAACCAGTAACAAGTGGCCACACGGCGCCATCGTGATATAGTGAAGGATGATATTTAGGATCCGCACTGCTCAAAGACCTTATTCCCCATGATGTAGTCATATCATCCTTTTCCAGTCTATCTAAAACTAATCTTGCTTTCTGTTCATCTTTTACAACTTCAGTAAGCAAAATTACTAGTGAATTTGGACGTATACTGACATCTTTGGTCAAATCCTTACGAATGGTATCATAGTAAAATCCGAGCTTTTGATCCCAATACTCGCGATCAATCTTGCTTTTTAACTTCTGGGCTGATGATAGCCAGGTTTTCTCGTGCTCTTTATCGTCAACTATCCTTGCTAACTCACTTCCTATAATCAAGCTTTCATAAAATAATGCTTGTACATCGTTGGCGCTCTTTCTTCTATCGATATGATCCATCCAAGTGGAATCCTGAATGGGCAATTTTTCTGCTGTGCCGGAAAAACCGTGTTCAATTAATTGATCATTGTCAATATCTTTAAGAAATCCCGAATTAACTAGATCAACTATGGAGTCCCATCTTTTGAAGAGGTATTGGGAATTTCCAGTACCGTTAACATACTCACGAATGGCCCAAGGAAACAAAAAGGTTGAATCTGCAGAACCGTAAGTTGTATTGTGAAGAAATGTTCTTCCACTAATTACCATTGGCAATTCCCCTTTCAGCGCACCGTTGTGACTGTGTTTAGCCTGGCGTTTCAAAAAATTCTCTATTACGCGAAAGCAGAAATCATATTGACCCATAGACAAATATCCTCTCAATGACCAGCCCGTATCACGCGCCCAATAATTAGGGAACCTTGGAAGTCCTGCACAGATACCCTCTCCAAGATTATCATAATTTGCCTTCAGGTACTCAAGAGCCGTTTTTGCCTTTTTCAGCGCTTTAACCAATTTTACAATTTTTGCATTTGAAATTGAACTAGAAGGGGCATGATGTATTGTAAAGCCAGATGTTGAAATATTATTATGATGATTTTTTGTTTTTTCGTAGAGTTCTTGGTAATTGTCTCTCATGTTCTTGTATTCGGTGAGACAATCTTGTGCGCTTGTGAAATCACCAGCGCCAATTAAAGCTATTTCCTTCGTTAAACCTTCTTGAAGTTCTATATCATAAGATAATTCCAAATCGTTATCAAAAGAATCTGTTAGTATCTTTGAGGGTTTCAAATTCTTCGGGGAAATACCTATAGTTCCAAAATAATGGGCAACTCCTTTTTTTGCAATTGTTCTAATCTGCAAACAGTTCTCTGATTTATAATATCTTGAAAAATTACTCTGGGAAATTGCAGCTAAACCATAACTCGTAATATTACCATCTATTAGGAAATGCACCCTGATTTTTTTAGTTGCTTGTTTTTTTGAATTTAGAGTATTAAGCTCATCAATTTTTTCTAGATCAAAATTAAGTATCTGGACAAAACCTTTATTCTCAATAGGAACAAATAATGTTCTTTTGACACGAATCCCTGCTACTTCGTGATGAGTGCATAGGCTTCCATTCTCATGCCTCGATGAAACGACAAAGTTTGGAAGTCTTTTTCTAACGCCCTCGTCTACGGAAATCTCTACAATGATTCTTCCAAACGCTCTAGCAGGGGGTACATATAATCCTCCGTTGTCATATCGTGCTCCCATCCATGTCCAATTTGCAGAAAGTGCACCATTAGAGGAACAAACTATGTAAGCTTTCCTGCCCGACAGAACTAGTGGCGAAGCAAAATTCATAAACATAGTCTCGCCGTAGATTTGGGTATCCGATTCCTCTGGCAAATTTGATGATATAATTACCTTTTCTTTCTTTTTGCTTGTGTAATCCACAAATGTAAACGGAATAATGATCTGCTCAAATCCTTCAAGTTTACTCATTATAGTTATTTTGTGTTTCTTTTGGTTATCCAACTCCATACCTATGACCAAAAACCTTGCACTTTGAAATGGCTTGAATTGAATTGGTCTTGTTTCGGATAATGCTGATGCATTAACTATTGTGTCAGACGTAGCAATCTGAATTGATTTTTTTGATAATGGTAGCTCATCTACATAAATATCAAGTGATACAATGTTTCCACCTAATGGAACAGGAGGATTAATAAGTGAAAATATGAACCCATTTTCTTGGACATCTTCATTCATAACTATTGCATTTTTAAGACTGCCTTCAACATATGAGAGCACGGTGTGAGTTTTGTCAAGCGTTCTTGTCATCATGGTTCTCCAAAGCGTCTAAATGCGAAATATTCAACGTCCTCTTGATAAATGGCAATTTAACCTATATTAAAACTATTGATCAAAAACTTCGTTTGTATAAATAAGTTTATAGTTTATTTAATATTGTTTAACTCTTTTATGAACTAGTGAGCTTAGTAAGAGGTAGTAGAGATTGTTGACTGTTAGGGTAAAAAATCTTGAAATTGGGAACGGAAAACCCAAAATAATGGGCATTATCAATGTCAGCCCTGAGTCCTTTTATAAAGATTCGATCTCAGTAGGCGAGAAATTACTTTCTGACAGGGCAATAAAAATGGAGGAAGATGGCGCAGATATAATTGATATTGGTGGAATGTCTACTGCCCCATACCTTAATACTCTAATTTCAATTGACAAAGAGGTCGAAAGATTACGAAGTGCAATAAACGCCATAAAAAATGTATGTAGAATTCCTGTTTCAATAGATACCTGCCGAGCAGACGTAGCTAAGACTTTAATCGAGATGGGGATAGATTTAGTGAATGATGTTACGGGTCTCAAATACGATGGCAAAATGAAGACTATAATTAGTTCATCTGGTCTACCCGTAATTATCGGAGCGTATGGAAATAGATCGATTGCCTATAAGTCAGGAAATATATCTGAAACAATCGACATTTTACAAGAAAGTATACAACTAGCAACCCAAAGTGGCATAAGTGAAGACAAACTCATTATAGATCCTCTAATTGGTTTTTTTCGGATGGTAGGAAATAATCCGTTTTTTACTAAGATATCTCATGAAAATTGGTACGAAAGAGACATAGGAATCATATCAAATCTAAAAAATCTATCAATCCTCTCAAAACCGATATGTATCTCAGTCTCAAGAAAATCCTTTATCGGTCATTTATTTGGATTGACTGCAATAGAACGCCTTATACCATCAATTATTACGCAAGTTATTTGTCTACAAAATGGAACTGATATTATTAGAACTCATGATGTTAAAGAAACTAAAGTTGCAATTGAACTCCTCGATCGATTTTCTAAACCTCCATCGTCTATGTCATCTTGAATCTGGTGAAAAATATCTTCCAGGAAGATGAAGGTAACTTTTACAGGTAAACGCTTATAATCCCAACGCAAATATAAAAATCAAGGACATATTGGAAGTAAAAGAAGGTTTAACTTTTGACGATGTTCTCCTTATTCCAAAGCGGTCTCCTATCATTTCTAGATCTCAAACCGATTTGAAAACAAAATTATCGAGAAATATTTTGCTAAATATTCCATTGATCAGTGCAAATATGGACACGGTGACTGAATCTAATATGGCCATTTCTATTGCAAAAGAAGGAGGAATAGGAATCATACACAGATTTATGACAATAGCAGAACAGGTCGATGAAATTTTAAGGGTAAAACGATCAGAATCAGTAATTATAGAGCAACCTTATACCATTTCACCTTCTAAATCTGCAAGTGAGGCATCTAGATTAATGCAGGAACTTGGTGTATCGGGATTGTTGGTAATGGATGATAACTCAAAAAAATTAGTAGGCATAATTACCAATAGAGATATCATGTTTCAATATGATTCAGATAGCAAGGTCAGTACTCTTATGACAAAGGATCTTGTTACGGCAAAACAGGGAACTTCCATCGAAGAAGCTAAAAAAATTCTACATAAAAATCGAATTGAGAAGCTACCCGTAATTGATAAATTAAATAATGTTGTTGGACTCATTACTAGTAAAGATATAATGAAAATGGAACGATTTCCATTGGCTTCAAAGGATAAGAAAGGCAGGTTATTGGTTGGCGCGGCCGTAGGAGTGAAAGGTGATTACTTAGACAGAACTGAAGAATTGCTCAATGCAGGAACAGACATTATTGTAGTGGATATTGCTCATGGTCATAGCGATAATGCAATTAATGCTGTCCATATGATAAAAAAAGCATTTCCAAATTGTGAACTAATTGCAGGAAACGTTGCTACTGGACAAGGAGCAAGAGACCTTATTAAAGCTGGAGTTGATGCTGTAAAAATTGGGGTTGGATCTGGTTCAATATGCATAACTAGAGTTATTACTGGTTCTGGAGTCCCACAACTAACTGCAGTTGTTGACGGTGTTAAGGTTGCAAAGGAGTATAACGTTCCCGTGATATCAGACGGTGGAATAAGAACATCGGGTGATGCTATTAAAGCTTTAGCGGCAGGTGCGTCGACAGTAATGATTGGCAGCCTTTTTGGGGGGACTGATGAGAGTCCTGGAAAAACAATAGTGAGACATGGGAAAAAATTCAAGATGTATCGTGGGATGGCATCGTTTTATGCGTCTCTCGGCAGGAAGTATAGAGAAGAGGGATCACAGGTTATAGATGGAGAAGATCCAAATGATTACGTACCTGAAGGGGTTGAGGCAATGGTACCCTATAAGGGAAGTGTTACTGATTTGATTAAGCAATTTGTTGGTGGGATCAGATCAGGTCTAAGCTATTGTGGTGCAAAAAATATTTCTGAAATGCAGCATAATGCAGAATTTGTGAAGATTACTCCTGCAGGATATACCGAAAGCCAGCCACATGATGTAGATATCATGTAGGGATAGATACTACTTTATTAGCTACTAGATCAGAATAAATGGTAATGAAATCTAATAGCAATAGCATTAGATTAGAATATAATAATAACAAAGTAAGTACAGAAAACCAATTTCTCGATGTAGAACTGGATTCTTCGCTATTTGATCAAAAAATTGAACTGGCTACAGATGGGCTTGAACCATATTACCTGGATCATTTAAAGAAAAGAATCTCGAGAAAAAACTCCGTTATTATTGCAAGATACATACTTTCTATGCGTATAGAGACAAATCTTTCAGACAATCATAGACGAGGAGTTATAACTGCTCTAAAGATGCTCTCAGAATTTTTAAATAATAAACCGTTTACCGAAATGGGTAAAGAGGACGTTCTGCTTTATCTTGACAGCCTGAGAAAATCCGAATCATTAGACGAATCGCACAGATGGATTTCCACTTACAATCAAAGAGCTATCGCATTCTTAAGGTTCTTCAAGTGGCTATATCATCCAGAGATAGAACCATCAAAACGAGAGAAGCCGCATGTGATAGACAACATTCCAACAATAAAAAGAAAGGAAAAATCGACATACCAACCTTTGGATCTGTGGACAGACGAAGATCATATTGTATTTCTTAGGTATTGTGTCAACAAAAGGGATAGGTGTTACCATGCCATGGCAGTTGATACTAGCTGCAGACCAAATGAACTCCTTAGGTTAAAGATAAAAGATATTCTATTTAAGATGGCAGGTAGTCGCCAATATGCAGAACTTCTTGTCACTGGTAAAACTGGCACGAGAGTATTACCACTTTTTAATTCAGTGCCATTTCTTAAAGATTGGATAGAAGACCATCCGCACGGCAGAAATCCTTCTGCTATCTTATTTTGTGGGCTAGGAAAGAGAACGGGACGGCAATTATCTCGGCGATTATAGCGATAATATCTATACTCTTGGCAAATAAAAATAGCAAACAACTTCAAGTAACAGACCAGCGATACCAGATCGCGATGAAAGAGATGGACCTCAAGCATTCTGAAAAGATAAGTGAGCTAGAATCAAAATTGGCAACTAAAAGGGATAAAGAAACAGCTAGAAGAGAGTATGAGTACGATGCAAGAAAAAAACTCTATGAAGCTTACGAACCATTACTCTTCCAATTTAATGAATTAGCTGAAAATGCGTTGAGGCGTGTCATTGCATTAGCTAGAGCGTCCAGACAAGGAAAACTAGAAGAAAATAGCGGGTGGCTTTCGACTTCAGGATATTATCTTGATAATACTATGTATAGGCTTTTGATACCACTTGCAACTTTCAATCTCATGCAAAAAAAACTAACTATGTTTGATCTAAAACTAAATCCCTTCTTTCATCAGCAGTATCTACTGGCAAAGTTATTGTATCATACATTTGCTCATGATATAAGACTTGCCAGTTTTGATCCAGAGATTAAAAACTACGATCCCAATTCGATATTAAAGGAAGGTTCTAATTTTAGAAAGCAAGGAATTTTTCTAAATTCAACTTTCCTCGCTACTCAAAAAAGCTATATAATAATAGCGGGTTTAACAAAGGCTTTTGGGAGAAAACGAGAGATAGTATAGTTGATAAAACTGCAGAATGGACAATAGGTACGTTAATTACAGGAATTATTACTGGAACTGCGGCATACGTCGTCTATTTGTTATTCGGGAGGTAACCTCAACAACCGTGTGAATTTCCACATGGTTCCCACCAAACTATGTTGCCCATCAGGTTTTATTTTTTTTGAAAATTATATAGAGCAAATTTTTTATATCATTTTTACGAATATTAATATAACTTATACTCACTCATGGGAGGATCGCTCTAGTCCCAGAAGGTCGTGGAGGGAAAGGGTTGATATACTTCGGGCTGCTCCATAATATTATGAAAAGAACAATAAAACCAGATGTTGCTCCAGGCGAATTTATGTGTAGAACGTGTGAGGTTATGTGGTCAAGTTTTATGGAGGATAATGTTCCGTGTACAGATACTACATTGATAAGAAACGGCTTACATGACTTTGATTTTGCCAGTCCTATCCTAATCAAATAGGGCTATTTTTAATTATTAATATTATCCGTTAAGTCTTTTTTCCAGGTTCTCCACACGAATAGTTAGTTTTACCAATTCTTCTTCTAAAACTGTAACTTTGATTTGCGTTAATATGTTTTGCCTGGTTGTACTTATTAGATATCTCGTTGTATCATTTTTTTCTCGTTTCTCATATTTCAAGTAAAGTTTATGTCTTTTCATCACTAGTGCATTATATTCTCCAAAATTCGTTCCCGTCTTCTCCATTTGTGCAAGGATTTCCTCATCCGCAACTCTTAACTGAGTAATTATGGGGTCTTCTGTCAATTTATTTTTCACTTTCCCAAGTTCTTAAGCGTAATTTGAAGTTTTCGTACATTTAAGTAGGTCATCCTAAATTATTTTCTATTGGTTCCATACTATTGGCATTAATAGGCAATCAAGACCACATGGACCACGATCAAAGTGTTTTAATATCTCTTAAATGGTAACAGGTTAACAGAAAATTCCTTACGAGATAATTTGCCTTCTATGAAAGCACCTCAGACAACGATGATAAATACAGTAGAGCATAACTAGTCTTTCTTTAGAATCTGATACAATCATTGAACTTAAAAACATCGTCATGCTTTTGTGCATCTTATGTTAAATATTATTCGTTGAGAAATGTCTCCTGGGAAAAATATCGCACACAGGGATTTATCTGGAATTGACAGAAGAATCTTAAAAATTCTACTGTCACCTAATGGGGAAATGAAGTCTATCGTTAGCATAGCGGAGAAAATGTGAATTCCTGTCACTACAGTTAGACGTAGACGAAAAAGACTTGAAAAGGATTTTTTGAAAGTTCACTACGTCTTACATATAGAAATGTTCGGATGGAGGAGAGTTGATTTCTTTATTTCGATATTGCAAGGTAAGGTAAACCAAGTAGCAAGTAACTTAATGGACCTAAATGATGTAACATATGTTGGAAAGAGCATAGGAGAACATACTATTGATTTGAGAGTAGAGACAATTGTCAAAGATAATTCTGTCTTACTAAATCTTCTCGAAGAGATAAAAAGCAATGGATGGCGTGAGGGACGTAGTATGGAGTGAAATTGTTTCTATTGTGGGGCAGAAAATATCAGTTCCCTCTTCGATTATTGACAAGATAGTTCAAGTGTAATAATGCAGGTCCATCGTTGTTTCTAAACTCGTGTGGATTTCCACATGATTCCCGCCGAACCCGAATATGATTATTGCCTTTCCAACAGTATTAATCAAAGTATGAAAAATGATTGAATTGTAAAAATAAATGAAACGTAATTTACGCTGTCTTAATTAATCCTCTAAGTTTATCCTTGAATTCTGGAGTTATGTCTTCCTCTTTCATTCCATGCTCTTTCATAGCATGCTGTGCTCCATTTTTGAATATCTCTTCTTCAGTTTCTCCTTTTACGACATAGTCGCAATCAAATACCGCTTCTCTACATGATAATGTTTTCATAACAATTAGTCCAAATCTAATGCATAAATATGTTCTTGCTGGCGGGGGGATTTTCAAGTGGGATCGTCGATAATTGGACTAGTCTGGAATTCCACATGGTTCCCACCGAACCCGAATATCATTATAGCCTTTCCATTATACGGTAATAATCAAAGTATGAAAAATGACTTAATTGTAATAATAAATGAAACGTAATTTACGCTGTCTTAATCAATCCTCTACCCAGTAATTTTTCTTCCAGTTGCAGAGAAGATGGTTAAATCTTTTAAGGTGACTAACAGTATTCCATCCTCAGGCAGTGAATCAACCCAAGGTACGAGCGATTACCCAGAGTTACCGCGTCTGGTACAATCTCCAACTATTAAAAAATTGTAAGATAAAAACAAGTGGATTCGAAACTTACAGTGTTAATAACAATTCCAGGCAAAACCGGGAGTTCCTTTTTTATTTCGATGGCGTCCTCTCAAGATTTATTTCTAATTGAAACAAAATTTTAATAGCTGATATTATGAGGATAGCTGTAATGGTAAAAGATATCAATTTTAGAAGAATGATGTTATTGTTACTGTCAATTTCTGTGCTATTCGTTGGTTACCTACATGAAGCCAAGGCTTATACATCAGTTGTAGAACCGGGCAGTGGGCTAACTATTCTAATTTGTCCTTCGGGAGAGAAACATCAAGCAGCTATCGCTTTTGAAGCTAGATTTACTCCATCAACGATAACGGGTGACTGGGATATTTCAGCACATAGCGCTTCAGGTGATGTGTTTAAATCTGGTATTATTAGTGGCGGGAAATTATCACTCTCAGGCTATTTTGTACTCACCGGTAAAGAAACTAGTGATGATATCTGTGGCAGTTTGGGTAGCGTGACCTCCATACCAATTAAAATAATAGGACAATGTGCTTCTTTTCCTGCTGGCGGACCATCAACCACGTTAAATTTTAGAGCTACCAATGGAGAAACAGCAGATTTTCCTTCCTCACCGACCTGTTCTTAACAGGAATTAGATAATAAGACTACCAACCACTAGTAAATGAGTATCATGGGATAAGACTGTCATTATCATGTAATATCTGTCATTTCAGGATGTGGATATGGTGAAATGATAGATACTACTTTATTAGCTACATGTTCATAACAAAAATTGTAGTTGAAGAAAAATCTTAACCTAATTCTAGTAGAAGGCAACGTTCAACGTAGAAAAGGATCTCACGAGGAAACTTCAATATCAACTATATATGATATCTTGAATGAAACGGGCAACAAAAAAATTGAAAAATATATTGATGAAATTATCGAACAGATAATTGAGTTAGCACAGAGACCTAAACTAAAAAAATAGGTGATAAAAAATGACTTCAGTTTCAAATCAAAATTCATCATTAGTAAAACTTTTTTCAAAAAATTCGAAAGATGTTTCGAAGCATGAATACGTTCACGGAAAAAAGAGAGTAGAATATTTTGTATTCAGAATATGGAGGAGAAAGACCAGCGAAATTATTGTTGATTCAGATGAAATTGTGGTTAGAGTGCCGTATTCTAAACCTCATGCAGAAATAGAATCGTTGATGAGGGAAAAAATTAGTTGGATTTTAATGAAACAAAAGGAAATCTCAGATAGCGAAAAGAAAATTGAAATTCCACAGCCTGTTTATACCAAAGATTCAACTTTACCCTATTTAGGAAAAAATTACAAAATTCAAGTTAAAATTCTGGATTCTCAAAAAGAGAACAACGATAAGGAAGAAAAAAATTCGATGATACATAAGAACGAAGTATTTTTATTTAACATTCAATCAAGTATACAGGGGAGTCAAGAGTCTAAGGGTGAAATAAAGAAGTTATATGAAAAGTGGATTTACCATAAAGCAAACATTATTTTTAAAGAAAAAGTTCATATATTGAGTAAAGTGATAGGTGTAAAACCGAACAAGGTAGTAATAAAAAATTTAATAAATAGATGGGCGAGCATAACAAAAAATAATGAAATTAATTTAAATATAAATTTAATAAAAGCACCCCCAGAGATTATTGATTATATAATTATACATGAATTGTGCCATTTTAAGACGGAAGGACATTCATATAATTTCTGGAATTTGTTGGAAAGATATTGTCCCGATTATCGGAAATTTATAAAATGGCTAAATATCAATGGGAAGAATTTA